>ERZ777011.252-NODE-252-length-86422-cov-16.953894_pt1 | contig 86422 bp, 76 predicted proteins | sample MGYA00374964_ERZ777011 | MGnify/ENA primary metagenome ERZ777011 (study PRJEB29310, sample SAMD00008975) | mouse gut metagenome | study: EMG produced TPA metagenomics assembly of the Metagenome analysis of fecal microbiota from mouse which was promoted... | reverse complement strand
TAAACGCTTCAAATTAAAATATGTCCGCTGCGACGGAATACGCTTACTCCGATTCACAACGGAACAAAGGTAAGAAAAAAGTGGAGAAACGGCACAATGAAGAAGCGGAGGAAACTGCCTTTTCAACTGTTTCAACTTTTTTTCCTATCTTTGCGCTTGTGCAATAGAACAAAAACAAAAACCGATGAAAAGCATTCTTTGGATTACGCTGATACTGACATATACTTCTGTGGCGTTTGCCCAACAGACTGACGAGGTCATTCCTCCCGTACGACTCAACATTTTTGAAGAACTGGATCAGAATTCCATGCACAACGGTTACGTAACCATCAAAGGCTCTCCGGAAATCAATGAATTGATTCACCTGCACACAGCCATTAATAAAAATAACAAACACATTTCCGGTTTCCGCATACAGATCTTTTCCGGAAGCTCTTACGATCACCCCATCGAAGAATTACAGCTTTTTAAAGAGAATTTCGAGAAAGATTTTCCGGACATACCGGCTTACCTGAACTACTTTGACCCGGACTTCAAAATACGGGTAGGCAATTTTCGTAACAGACTGGACTGTATTCCCACATTGAAAAAAATACGCCGCAAGTACCCCTCCTGCTATGCAGTAAAAACTGATATTCCAATAAGCGACCTGGACAAACTATCGCAAAAAAACACGCTGCCACCGGTAGAAGAGGAAGAAATAGAATAGGCTACAACCGGTACATCACCTCTCCCGGTTCAACAACGGATATTTATTGCCTAACTGCTCCAACTCCCCTTCCAACTTCCGGCGAAAAGCAATATAAGTTTCACTCTCCGGATCAGAAGGACGATGATTCAGTCCCTTGTTGATTTTCTCCACCTGCCGCATCACCTGTAATGCATCGGCAGACAAAAAAGTATCTCTAAACCGTGTCCAGATATAATCGACAGCCTGTCCCGAAACATGTAGCATATCCTCCGCATAGAAACGGTAATCCCTCAATTCATCCAAAACAATTTCGTAAGACGGGAAATAATAGACCCGCTTCCGGCGTTTCACCAGTTCATCTATTGCCAACAGTAAAACCGATTTACTCAACTGATTTCCATGCGCCCCGTCTTTCCAATGCCGGATCGGACTCACCGTAAAAAGCACCCTTACCCCGGGATTTATCCGTTCCAACTGCCCAAGCAAACGCTCATAAAGCCCGACAATCTCCGGTACAGACAGACGAAAACGTTCAAAATCGCGTTCTGGAAATCGATGGCAATTAGCAACCACGCACCCGCTTTGCAAATGGCGATAGACCCACGAGGTACCGAAAGTAATCAGAAGCACATCCGCCCGCCGGAGCTGTTCTGCCCCCCGGTAGATTCGGGCGTTCATCTTCTCCAGACACACTTCCCGTTCAGAAGCGGAAAAACTGCCATGATGCCCCCAACTCATCCATTTTCCTTCATGCCATATCAGTTCATCCGGTGTCACCACCCGTTCATCCATCAACCGCTCCAACACCTGCGCCACCGACTCCGGATTATAGACAATCCCGCACGGATTGCAATCTACAGCAAAACGGTTCTCCATTAACTTCATACCCATATTCTCCGCAAAACAAGAACCTATCAGCATCCACCGGGAATGATAGTCCACTGAAAAATCCGGTTTTTCAATATCCACCACAGTCTGCCACATCATCTGTCCCATTCGTTAAATTTCATGCATTTCCCTTTGCCGAATGTCAATCCGTTCTTTCCCATTCGGTTTTACATCCGGCACCGCAAAGATAACGGAATCTGCACCAAAAATCCCGGGCTTTTTCTTTTTTTAGCAGGCCGCATTTCCGGAAACGGATTAAAATATATATTATTGCACCAAATTTTCAGCATGGGGTACTTTTCTATTCTTTTAATTGCCTTAGGCTTATCTATGGATAGCCTGGCCGTATGTATCAGCGGAGGTATCTTCATGAAAAAATTCTGCATCCGAAAATCCCTGAAAATGGCTTTGATCATGGGAGCTTTCCAGGGAGGCATGACGCTCTTAGGATGGATGCTGAGCATCCGGTTCAGCCATTTCATCCGGGACTTCGACCACTGGATTGCATTCCTACTATTGGCCTATTTGGGAGGCAAAATGATTTACGAATCCTTACGCCAAGAAGAATCCTGTCTGACCTCCCTTTCCGACCGCACCCTACTCACCCTCGGCGTTGCCACCAGCATCGATGCCTTAGCCGTCGGGGTGGGACTGGCTTTTCTGAAAACAAATATCTTTATTCCGGCACTCATCATCGCCATCACCACCTTCCTTTTATCCTTGTCCGGCGTCTGCTGCGGATTTCATTTCGGAAAAATAAAAAATCTGAATGTAGAATTTGTCGGTGGTCTTATTCTCATTTTCATCGGATTAAAAATACTGATTGAACACACGTTAGGTTACTGACCTCAACTTTCAGCAAACACGGTAAACACCCTAAAAAAACCTTAGTACAACATAAAAAAACAGAATTCATTTCCCTGTGTGCACGATTCTTCTTATCTTTGCACCACATATCTAAGAGGGGCAGACATGGCTTTGACAGCATGAAGAATAGGTATGTAAGCATGTCGGGAGCAGTGAAACGGCCCGTAAATCCCGGACACAAAATTTTAATTGGCGAAAATAACTACGCTCTCGCTGCCTGATCTTTAGAAGATTCGAGGCTTAATCTCTGCTCAAGGAGCGGAGACGGGACATCCCGCCGGTGGTTCCACCTTATCCCGGTCGGCATACGGGGTGCAGTCAATGTAAGGTTAGTCTGAGTCAGCTTCGGACAAAAGGCGAAAATTCAGAAGCTAAGCGACGGCTTGGGTGCTTTTTTCCGGACCGTCGTCGAAAACCAATAAAAAGCTAAGCATGTAGAAAGCATATGGATTCCATGTTTGGACCAGGGTTCGATCCCCTGCTGCTCCACTAATATACTAACAACCAAATAGTTAAACACACAAGTATGACTATTTTACAGTAAAAATGAAATGAGAAAGGTGCACCCGAAAGTGCACCTTTCTCATTTTTGGTAGATTTAAAAAGACACCTATTCTCCTCGTAACAGACTGACAATAATACACATTACATACATCAAAAAGGATGCCGGAAGTCAGTATTTACTATTTTCCATCCCCTACAAAAAGAGGGGGAACGAAAAACATCCCCCCTGCACCGTAATACGGTGGTTCATCTGCCGGTCAAATACATTTTACTAAAAAAGGGAGGCCTTATGGCCTCCCCTGCTACATTCCCGTCAACCCTACAGCGTAGCTTCCTCACCAAGCGTTATCCCAACGCTATATATCAAATAAAGAAACGTGTCTGCTTTTTCATCCATCCACAGGCAGACCAATGCCGGAAACGGTATGAACTCGCAGACACGTATTATATACGTAACTGACAAGTTCAGATTTCCGTTTCATCATTATTTTGGTCTTTTGTGGATGAAAATCTAAACTTAATTACAGTTTATTCTAAAAAACTGATGCCGCTGCATCACGCACAAATATAAGAACTTCCATTTTAAAATCAATGAATCGATATTCTATTTACATTGAAAATATAAATTTCAAATAAATATGTGCACAAAAGGAGTAACAAAGCCGGACAATTCCACTGTCAAACAATGTATTTCTACACCGCGAAAGATGAATAAATTTATTTACATGAAGTTTTAAAGAACAAATTTGGACAATTGAAAAATCCATATTATTTTTGCCTCACAAATTTGAACGGCGGTATCGTCTAGGGGTTAGGACGCAAGATTCTCATTCTTGAAACTCGGGTTCGATTCCCGGTACCGCTACCAGCAAGGTCAGTAAATACTGGCCTTTTTTTATTTACCCCTCCATTTTGAAGAAAAAAATAAAAATAATTGCCTTTTCATTTGTTTGTAAATCAATTTTATTTACATTTGTGCTGTTTATAGAGATAAACATCGTGGTTTTGGAAATAAAATGTTTATTCTTGACTGAAAAACCGACCTTTTTTATTTGAGAAGAATAGACTGCAAGCTCTTTATAACGGGCGGAATTGTTTTATTCGTTTCTCATTAGGTATCATGGTCGGGCCTTCAGTTAGACGGATATAAACAGTTCCGCTTTTTGTTTATATTCCGGCCATTTTACAACCCGGCAAATCAAGATGAATTTACAATGTACTGGAGTTCGGAATTTTTCTGTTAATGGAGAGCATTTGTAAGGATGATTAACTCATAGGTATAATCAAGGCGTACACCTCATCCTTCTTTCACGGGACTGAAAACGACCTACTTCCATATAATATTATTCCATGTAGTATATCCAAAGGCTTGGTGGAGGTAATCTCATCCCGGCAAATTCACATGACATGAAAATATTCAGTCTCCGGTACTTTCTAAAAAAAGGGTCCCGATGATAGGTTCCATCAACCATTCTCTATCAGTTGCACATACTGAAACCTCAGTGAAGTCGGGCCCTTTTTCCTTTTAATAAACAAATACACAAAAAAGGACCAGAACAAATCTTCTGGCCCTTTTACTATTTACCTGTCTTCTTGAACTCAAATTTTTATTTTCAGCTTTTGCCCCGGTTTTAAGTCTTTCACTTTGCTTTCACTGATACCGTTCCATTTCATAATGTCCCGGTTAGAAACCCCGGGATACTTCTTGGCTATCGTCCACAGATTCTCCCCGCGTTTCACCGTGTAATAAATGAATTCCCCGTCAATGGTCTCCACCTGGGGAGCATTGGTCTCATTATTGACTTTACCCTCATATTTCGCTTTACTGGCATACTTTGCAGCATTCTTTTGGGAAACATAAACGACCAACTTCTGCCCCACCCGTATCGTCATGCGGCGGTTCAGATTATTCCAGTATTTCAAATCATTCAGCGAAACATTAAACTTCGCCGCGATAGTTCCCGGCACATCCCCACTTCTCACCGTATACACCAACCGCGCTTTATCCCCGGAAATACTGGACGCATGTGCATACCTCCGGAACCGATCGTTCGGATTAGCCACCCGGTCGCTATCGTCAAAATATTTTTTCCGGTTATAGGCAAAAATAGTATCCTGGCGGTCAATAAAAGTAGCAACATGATTATAAGGTAATTTCAAAGCATAGGATTTTCCAAACCCTGCCGGAATAATATCCTTATAATACTGCGGATTCACATCCCTCAACTCATCAATGGAAATAGCCATGTTCTTACTCAACTGTTCGAAATGCAAAGCCTCATTCACCAACAGGGTATCACACAAAAGGGGCAGATTGCATTCCAGCGGATAGATATGGTGTTCCTCCGCATAATTAAAGGCATACATAGCCGCGATAAATGCAGGCACATAACCACGGGTCTCCCGCGGCAAATGATAATAAATATCCCAATAATTCTTTTTACCTCCGGAACGCCGGATGGCCTTGTTCACATTGCCCGGCCCGCAATTGTAAGCGGCAATAACCAATATCCAGTCGTTATAAATCGAATACAGGTCGTTCAAATAGCGGACAGCAGCCTCTGTCGATTTCACCGGGTCATAACGTTCATCAATATAAGAATTGATTTCCAGTTTATACTGCCTGCCGGTATAATACATAAACTGCCACAACCCGCAAGCCCGTGCCCTGGAACGCGCCACCGGATTCAATGCACTTTCAATAACCGGAAGATATTTCAATTCCAGGGGCATGCAATTGGCCGCCAGTGCTTCCTCAAAAATAGGGAAATAATACTCGCTCAACCCCAACATACTTGCCACCTGCAATCTCTTCTTCACCACATACATCTCAATAAAATTACGCACGATGTCATTATACGACAACGTAATGGCAGAATGCAGCGAATCCAGACGCATCAGGTAAAGGGAATCACTGACTGGCATGACCTGGTCCTGTTTTTCCACAACATAGACAGAATCCCCATAAGCCACTTCGTTTTTCATGTGCTTATGCCACTGCGTATACGCTTCATCAATCATCTGAAGAAATTCTCCGGGAATAGGCTCCGCCACAGATAAAATCTGTACGACCGACAAGGTATCCCTTTTCATGTCATTACGCTGAGCCACTCCGTTTACACACCATCCTAACACTACAAACAAAACTAACCAACGCATAAAATACTCTCTTCTTAAAAATTTAATGTTAAAGTTAATCCTACCATACCTCCCGCCGCCGGAGTATAAAAAGAATTGGGCTGCACATTGAGCGTCAAATCTTCATTTATTTCAAAATCATAAAAATGGGCAAACACACAAGCATCGATAATCTGAACCGCATAGATCCCCCCCATCACGATGTAAAGCAAATCCCGGTTCCGCTTAAAATTTGTCTTCTTGTTTTTCAATTGAGTCTGGAAATTTGCCTGCTGCTGGGGCGAAAAATCTTCCACACCGCCACCGGCATATACCTTTTCCCAGGAAGGATTTTGCGGATACGGGAAATCCGGATTTTTGGCTTTTTCTTCTAAATAATGCGAATAATCGAAATAAGCATTCTTATATTTTTTAAAATTCCGGCTATTCCAGCTGATGCCATACACCGTAGCCCCCACCCCTCCATATAATATGGGCAATTTCCACCACTGACGGTTGTAGACCTGCCCCAATCCCGGCAACACCATAGCATAAATCGTTGCCTTATGGGGGGAATGAGGCGTCACATTTGCTTTTGCCACATCCACGTCAAGCGTATCCGTAAGCTGTTCCTGTATTTGAGCCGTATCGCGAAACACCTCTACGGCACTGACGGCCGTAAATTTCCACAATACAACTAAAAGTAAAAACAACTTTCTCACGTCTTCTCGTCTTGGCTTAATCGATTTTATCCAATAATCCAATAATCTTTTCCAGTTCAGCATCCGATTTGAAGGCAATCACAATCTTACCTTTTCCGGCAGCATTCCTTTTCAATTCCACTTTGGTCTCAAAACGCCTGGAGAGATGTTGCTGCAATTCAATGTAATCACCGATTTCATTTTTCTTTTTCGGCTTCACGGGTTCATCCTCAACCGCCTCCGGCTTGGGATTAGCTATCTCCCGGACAATCTCTTCCACTTTCCGAACAGAAAAATCGTATTTCAGTATCTGTTCAAAAATCATAAACTGGGTGTCCGGATCTTCGATATTGATGATGGCACGGGCATGTCCCATAGAGATTTTTTTATCCCTGATTGCCAACTGTATCTGAGCAGGCAGCTTCAATAGCCGCAAATAATTGGAAATAGTGGTTCTTTTCTTACCGACCCTCTCACTCAGGGCATCCTGCGTCAGCCGGCACTCATCCAACAACCGCTGATAACTGATGGCCACTTCGATGGCATTCAGGTCTTCCCGCTGGATATTCTCAATCAAAGCCAGTTCCAGGAGACTTTCATCTTCTGTTTTACGAATATAGGCAGGTATGGTTTCCAACCCGGCGAGCTTCGAAGCCCGGAAGCGTCTCTCTCCGGCAATAATCTCATACTTTCCACCGTCCACCGACCTCACGGTAATCGGCTGAACAATACCTATCGATCGGATGGAAGCAGCCAGCTCATTCAAAGCCTCTTCGTCAAATTCCGTCCTCGGCTGATAAGGGTTGGGATAAATATCTCCGAGACTCAATTCCTGAATAGCGGACACGGCCTCTGTTCTGGGTTTCGGGTCCTCTGCTGCATCAGTAATCAAAGCCCCCAATCCTCTGCCCAGTGCACTTCTTTTTACCATATAATTGCTTAATTATTTTTATCCATTAATTCTTTAGCCAGATTCAGATAATTTACCGCTCCCCGGCTTTCAGCGTCATACAGGATTACCGGCTGGCCGTAACTCGGTGCTTCCGCCAGTTTGATATTACGCTGAATCAGTGTACTAAATACCATATCTTCAAAATGTTTCTTCACTTCCGAAGCCACCTGTTTAGACAAACGCAGACGGTCATCATACATCGTCAGCACAAATCCTTCGATTTCCAGCTCCGGATTAAGGCGTTTCTGAATAATCTTGATGGTATTCAACAACTTCCCTAACCCTTCCAGGGCCAGGTATTCACACTGCACCGGAATAATCACGGAATCGGCTGCCGTCAGAGAATTTACCGTAATCAACCCCAAAGAAGGGGAACAATCAATCAGAATATAATCATACTCCTCCTTTACGCCATCCAGAATCTTCGACAACACCTTCTCCCGCTCCTCAAAATTCAGCATCTCCAGTTCCGCTCCTACCAAGTCAATATTAGACGGAAGTAAAAACAAATCTTCGATCTCTGTCTTCAATATCGCTTTTTTCGGCTCCAATCCATCCACTATACACTCATAAATCGTCGCATTGTCCAACTCCTTCAATTCATATCCCAATCCCGAAGTTGCATTTCCCTGCGGATCAGCATCCACCAACAAGACTTTTTTTTCCAGCACAGCCAGACTCGCCGCCAGATTAACGGACGTTGTCGTCTTTCCCACCCCTCCTTTTTGATTTGCAATAGCAATAATTTTAGCCATAAATTACCATTTTACGATTGTGTGGTAAAAATACACATAAAAACCAAACCACACCTGTTTTTACTCAAATTTTTAATAACAATCCCGGCTTTTTTATTAACATCCGGGCTTTATGAATTGACTACCAGAACTTAGTCGTTTCCCTCGTTCCGGCGTATCTTTTCCCGGAAAGATTCCTCCGCGGCATACCGAGCCCGCAGCATCTGAAATTTAAAATTAATTACTACTTTTACAACGGTAAAAATAGAATTAAAATATGCCTGGTATCATTCATTTCCTGCATCCGGAATTCCTGTACGGACTGACCGTACTGACCATACCCGTTATCCTGCATTTTTTCAGTTTCAAAAAATATAAAAAAGTATATTTCAGCAACTTCAATTTTCTCCAATCTTTACAACAACAGAGAAAAAACAGTTCCCGTCTGAAAAACCTCCTGCTGCTGCTCATGCGGCTGCTGGCACTCGGAGCCATTGTCACGGCTTTTGCATGCCCCTATATCGCGCCCCGCCAGACACTGGTAACCCCCTCCGAAAAGAGCCAGGTTGTCATATATGCGGACAACTCGTTTTCCATGTCCAACACCGGCACCCACAGTTCATTGCTGGAAGAGGCCAAAAAACACCTGTTCGACATTCTGAACACTTATCCGGCAGGAACGACTTTTTTCCTTCTCACCAACGACAACCAGGACCTCCCTGCCCTTTCCAAGGAAGAGACCATCAACGCCATCTCCGCACTTAAGGTCACCCCCCATACCCGGACCTTGTCCGAAATCTTCCGGACAGCCCGGGAACTGAGCCGTGACAAAAAAACAACCCTGTTTCTCCTTTCCGACTTCCAGTCCGTCAATTGCGATTTTCAGCAGATTACTGCAGATACACTGACCGACCCGGTCTTCCTTATCCTCCAACCTGAAAACACAAACAACCTGTACATCAAAGATGTTCAGTTCAACCAGGTTTTTCACCAGAAAAACCAGAACGACAAAATCACCGTCACCCTTGTCAACTCTTCCGACAAAGACGTTCACAATGTCCCGGTAAGCCTGACCATCAACGAAAAGAAAAAGAACGTTACCAAAACCCACATTCCGGCACAGGGAGAACAAACCCTTGAAATGAATTACCTGAATACAGAGAACGGATTTTACAAAGGCACGGTTGAAATCACCGACATCCCGGTGGTCTTCGATAACAAATTCTTTTTCAGCTATAATATACAGGATAAAATCAACATCCTGTGTATCGAACAGAAAGACCACCTGCCCTACTTTGAAAAACTGTTTTCCGACACAACCGCTTTCCGGTTCAACACACTCAACATCAACCAGACAGCCAACTTAAGACTGAACGAATACAATCTGGTGATCCTTGACCGCATAGAACAATACAGTTCTGGTTTCGGCAGTGCCATAGAAAACTATCTCAAAGAAGGCGGAAATGTCTTCATTCTGCCGGGCGGACAACGCTCTGTCAACCTACTCAACAGCCTGCTCGCCAAACTGCATGCCCCCCAGTTCAGCCTGCCCGACAGCGCCACCACCATTGCCCGGATGGAAGAACAAGCCGCCCTGTTTAAAGATGTTTTTGAAAAACAGGAAGCCCATACCGCTTTGCCCTATGTGAAGAAATTTTATCCCATCCATACCCTTCCCGGCACCGAAAAACTGCTGACCGACAAAAAAGGAAACACCCTGTTGGCCGCTCAGCGTTCCGGACAAGGCAATCTGTATCTCTCCGCATTCAGTTACGAACCGGAAAACAGCGATATGGTCTATCACCCGATTTTTGTCCCCGTGATGGTCAACATGTCCTGCAACATGAATTCAAATCTGAACAGTTCCTGGTTCCTCAATTCCGACAACCCCGTTTACATCGCACGACAGGGAACAGACACGGATTCCCGGCTCGTTGTCCGGAATGAAGACAACACCCTGGAATTTATTCCCGAAATCCGGAAAGACTTCAGCGGGAATCTGGTCATGGTCAATACAACTGACCTGAAAGAAGCAGGGCTGTACAATGTCTTCAGCAACGGCACACTCGTAGATGTGATTGCCTGCAATTACGACCGCAAGGAATCCCGGATGCAATTCTGTAACGGGCAGGAAATACAAAAGCACTTCCCCCAAGCCAGGGTCGAAAGCATCAGAAGTACACAGTTCGACCACAACAGTGAACTGGTAAAAGAGATTGTCCTGCAAGACAACAACCACTACATCGCCGTATGGTTCATCCTCTTAGCCATCCTCGCCGTATTGCTCGAACAATGGATATGGAAAAGAAAACTCACGTAATTCCCCGACACCATTCAATATGATCACAGCTTCACAAATCATCACCGAATTAGAGAACTGCGGGAATGCGGAGAAAGCCGCCCATCTTTCCGGTTTCTTCAAAACCGGGAAAGGACAATACGGAGAAGGCGACCGCTTTCTGGGGGTCACCGTTCCCGAACAAAGGGCCGTTGCCAAAAAATATGCGGCGGCAGAACTTCCGGTACTGGAACAATTAATGGCGTCTCCTTTCCACGAACAGCGGCTCACAGCTTTGCTGATTCTCGTACGGAAATATCAGAAAAGCAAAACAGCTCCGGAAAAGGAACAATATATCCGTTTTTATCTGAGCCACACCCGTTTCATCAACAACTGGGACCTGGTCGACCTCTCCTGCTATGCCCTTCTGGGTCACTGGTTGCAAGACAAAGAGCGGTCATTGCTTTACGAACTGGCAGAGAGTACCAACCTTTGGGAACAGCGAATTGCCATTGTCAGTTGCATGCATTTCGTACGGCAAGGGGATTTCAAAGACTGTCTTGCCATTGCAGACAAACTGCTGCTCCACCCCCACGACCTCATCCACAAGGCTACCGGATGGTTACTTCGGGAAACCGGGAAAAGAGACAAAGACACCCTGGTGGCATTCCTGCAAGACCGCTATCTCCGGATGCCCCGCACCATGTTAAGATATGCCATTGAACGCTTCCCGGAGGAGGAACGTAAAAAATGGATGAAACGGGAAAACCTCAAAGCGGGGAAATAAATACAGAACAAACAGCACACACGTATGATCAGTTTTTTACAGGTAGAGAATCTCAGCAAACGTTTCGGAGAACAGCTATTGTTTGAAAACCTCTCTTTCGGTATCGGAAAAAACCAGAAAGTAGCACTCATTGCCAAAAACGGCATGGGAAAATCCACGCTGTTACAAATCATTGCAGGCAAAGACTCCCCCGAAAGCGGCAGCGTCATATTCCGCAACGACATCACCATAGGGTATCTGGAACAGACTCCCGACCTGAATCCCGAAAATACCATCTTCGAAGAGGTTTTCAGTTCCGATTCCCCTACGCTGAAAGTCATTAAAGAATATGAGAAAGCCATTGCGGACAATGACATCACTGCCCTGGAGACCCTGATCCCGCAAATGGAATCGCTGTCCGCCTGGGACTATGAAAACACCGTAAAACAGATTCTCTCCAAACTAAAAATCGATACTTACGACAAACCCGTCAAACACCTTTCCGGAGGACAAAAAAAGCGGGTAGGACTGGCCAAAGTACTCATCAGCAATCCGGATTTCCTGATACTGGATGAGCCGACAAACCACCTGGATACCGAAATGACGGAATGGCTGGAAGAGTATCTCACGGAATCCAATGCCACCCTGCTGATGGTGACCCACGACCGTTATTTTTTAGACCGCGTATGCAACCAGATTATCGAAATTGACGATTTCGGACTCTACTCGTATACCGGCAACTACTCTTACTACCTGGAAAAACGGGAACAAAGAATAGAAAACCGCAATGCCACCATCGACAAAGCCCGGAATCTGCTCCGCACCGAACAGGAATGGATGCGCCGCATGCCCCAGGCCCGCTCACACAAAGCACAATACCGCATTGACAATTTTTATAAAATCAAAGCAATCGCCTCCCAGAGGACCGATGAAAAAAAACTGGAGTTAGACATCAAAGGCCAGCGGCTGGGAAAAAAAATCCTGGAGCTGGACCACGTCTGTAAAAATTTCGATTCCCACTGCCTGATCCGCGACTTCTCCTACAAATTCATCCGGGGAGAGAAAATCGGCATCATCGGGAAAAACGGTGTCGGCAAATCCACTTTTCTGAACATCATTACCCAAAACCTGGAACCCGATTCGGGAAAGATTGAAATCGGAGAAACCGTAGTATACGGCTACTACCAGCAATCGGGCATCCGTTTTAATGAAAGCGACCGGGTCATTGACATCGTCAAAAACATTGCGGAAAGGATTGATTTAGGCAACGGACAAGTCATGTCCGCCTCCCAGTTCCTCGAGTATTTCATGTTTACGGACAAACAGCAATACTCCTTGGTAGAAAAATTAAGCGGAGGAGAACGCAGAAGATTATACCTGCTCACCGTATTGATGCGCAATCCGAATTTTCTGATACTCGACGAGCCGACCAACGACCTGGACATCGTGACGCTCAACGTATTGGAAGAATATCTGAAAAGTTTTAAAGGATGCCTGCTGCTGGTATCCCACGACCGTTTTTTCACAGATAAACTGGCGGACCACATTTTCGCCTTCGAAGGCGACGGGGTTATCAAAGATTTTCCGGGTAACTACACCCAATACAAGAACTGGAAAGAAGAAGAGGAGGAAAAAAAGAAAAAGGAACGGACGACCTCCAAGCCCCTGTCCTCCGAAACGAAAAAAAACAATCCTTCCCGCCAGGCTCCGGCAAAAACACGCCTGAGCTTTAAAGAAAAACAGGAATTTCAGTCCCTCGAAAAAGAAATAGAAGAACTGAACGCAGAAAAAAAACAACTGGAATCCGAGCTAAGCCAGGGACAACTCTCCCCGGACGAACTGATAAAAAAATCAGAACGCATCGGCCGGGTCATTGACCTGCTGGACGAAAAAGAGATGAGATGGCTTGAGCTCAGTGAACGAAGTAATTAAAAACAACTCTGTTTATGATACGGGAAACCATACAGGAGTTTCTGAAAAAAAACGGCATTCCACAGGATGCCGGCTTTCTGATTGCCGTCAGCGGGGGGGCCGATTCCATCACATTACTGCATGCCTTCAAATACTTGAACCTGAAAATAGCCGCCCTGCACTGTAATTTCAATTTAAGAGGCAAGGAATCGAACATGGACGAACAATTCGTCAAACGCTTCTGTGACACTTACGGCATCGCCTTAAACGTGAAGCATTTCGATACCCAAAGCTACGCCCGGGAAAAAGGCATCAGCATAGAAATGGCAGCACGCGAGCTCCGCTATGCGTGGTTTCGCGAAATGAAGCAGAAAAAACGGATGGATTATATTGTAACGGGACACCAAGCCGACGACGTGGCCGAAACCCTCTTTATCAACCTGTGCCGGGGCACCGGAATAAAAGGAGTAAGCGGCATCAAAGCCATAAACGGCGACATCCTGCGTCCGCTTCTTCCCTGTTCCCGGCAGGAAATCCTGCTTTACCTCGAACAACACCAGTTAGGCTACCGGAACGATTCGTCCAACGATTCACTTGATTTTATGCGCAACATCATCCGGCATAAAATCCTCCCTGTATGCAAAGAGATTAATCCGTCATTTCTCCGCACCGTCCGTGACAATTGCCAGGCCTTCCGCGAAACCGAAAAACTGTATCTTTATGGTATAGCACAACTACGCAAAGAGATTGTGGAACATACAGCCGATGAAGTCCTGATCCACATTGCCAGAACCATGAACTCTCCGGCGCCTTATACCCTGCTGTTTGAGCTACTGCACCCCTACGGTTTCAACAAACACCAGGTATCCGACATCCTGCACAGTCACCTCGCCTCCCCCGGAAAAATGTTCCAAAGCAAAAATTACATGCTGACACGCGGACGCACCTATTGGAGGATTTTTAAGCCTGCCGAACAGCCGGAACTTCCCCTCTGCATTGCAGAGCCCGGCACTTACCAGGTCGGACAGCAAAGCATCCGCATCGAACTCATGCCGCGGACAGCCCTTTCAACCATCCCCACCGACCCGCACATCGCCTGCCTGGATGCCGGAAAAATCAAATTTCCGCTATACATCCGCCACTGGGAAAAAGGAGACTTGTTTTGCCCTTTAGGCATGCACCAACTGAAAAAGAAACTCAGCGATTTTTTCAACGACCGGAAATTCACGGCCAAGCAAAAAGAAGAATGCCTGTTGCTCCTGTCCGAAAACAAAATTGCCTGGGTTATGGGTCACCGTCCGGACGACCGGTTCAAAATAACCTCATTCACCGAAACGGTACTTCAAATCACATTATCCCCATAAAAAAAGAGGCCGAAGCCTCTTTTTAAACACACTAACAATAAATTTACTACACTTAACAAGCTATAATTTCTATAACTCAATGCAAAGATAAAACATTTAAAACGTTTGCACAAATATTTTACATGATTTTTTACAATTATTTCAAAAGAAACTTCCCTCTTTGCCATAGCGATTCAAACGGGAGCTTACAATCCGCTCTTCCCCTGTCTGTTTATTCGGAAATTTCGGCAGCCGACCATTAAATTTTAACACAAAAGTTTCGCTTTAAAGTTTTTCTCTCTATATTTGTTGCTACGAAAATTTAAAATGCTATGAAGAACAAGAAAGTTGTGATTTATATCCTGTTGGGAGTTCTGGCTGCCAGCCTGCTCGGTTCATGCGCCATTGACAAGAAATGTCCGGCTTATACGCAAGCGGATACGGAGCATGTAAATCCGGCGGTTTGATTGTAATCGTTTGAGTACTTTTTTCAAACGGTTTTGAATTTCAGATGCGATAAAATAACTCACATTGTTATAAATTTGGACAAATTTTCAAAGTAAGTATAACTTAAAACACAACAAAATGTCAAAAATTAAAGTTGGTATCAACGGATTCGGACGCATCGGACGTTTGGTATTCCGCGCAGCAATGGGAAGAAACGACATCGAAGTGGTTGGAATCAATGACCTGATCGATGTTGATTATATGGTTTATATGTTGAAATACGATACGATGCACGGTCGTTTCAATGGAACGGTAGAAGCTAAAGACGGTAAATTGGTTGTAAACGGCCAGGCTATCCGCGTGACGGCAGAAAAAGATCCCGCCAACCTGAAATGGAACGAAGTAGGTGCAGAATATGTAGTTGAATCAACCGGTCTTTTCCTGACCAAAGAAAAAGCAGAAGCCCACATCAAAGCCGGTGCAAAACGCGTCGTGATGTCTGCTCCGTCAAAAGACGATACCCCTATGTTCGTAATGGGTGTAAACAACAAGAAATATGCAGGCGAAACCATCGTTTCCAACGCTTCTTGTACCACCAACTGTCTGGCTCCGCTGACCAAAGTTATCAACGATAAATTCGGTGTAATCGAAGGATTAATGACCACCGTTCACTCTACCACCGCTACACAGAAAACGGTTGACGGTCCTTCTATGAAAGACTGGAGAGGCGGACGTGCCGCTGCCGGCAACATTATCCCGTCTTCAACCGGTGCTGCTAAAGCCGTAGGTAAAGTTATCCCGGAATTGAACGGAAAACTGACAGGTATGTCTTTCCGTGTTCCGACATTGGACGTATCTGTTGTTGACGTTACTTTCCGTTTGGAAAAAGAAGCCTCTTACGATGAAATCAAAGCTGCCATCAAAGAAGCCTCTGAAGGAGAAATGAAAGGTATCCTGGGATATACGGAAGACGAAGTTGTTTCTTCTGACTTCCTGGGAGATGCCCGCACTTCTATCTTCGATGCCAAAGCAGGTATCGCTTTAAACAAAAACTTCGTAAAATTAGTTTCCTGGTATGACAATGAATGGGGATATTCCAACAAAGTGCTGGAATTAATCGTTCACATGAATACCGTGAAATAATTGTTTAAATTAGCTGATCAACGAAAAGGATGTCTTCACAGACATCCTTTTTCATTTTGTAAAATCAAGAAAAAGCATTTACTTTGTCCTTAAAGTTTCAAACAAGTAGTTCAATTTTGAAGTAAATATCATACATTTGCGTTAACATTGTATCTCTCTGCAAAAATTTGACCGTTATTGTTTAGACGAGAAACAAATGTGCAACGCCTGCGCTGTATTGGATTGCAATACCAAAGCGTGGGCTTGCTTATTTTGTCTAAGGTCCGGTCAAATACCCTTGCAGAAAAATAAGTTAAGTCCACGCTTTTCTTATTATAATGCTAAACATCCAAAATAACAGTACATGAGTATCAAAGATATCGAAAATAAAAGTTTTGCCTTCATTGAACAAAATTTTAATGCTACATTTGCAGAATTACCGGAAGATTTATTCAAAATTTGGCATATTACTATTCCAATAGAGACCTATTTGGAGGGCGATTACCAGAATCAATACGAATTCCGTATTTTCCTTTATGCGCTCAGAAAATACGAAGAGATTCACGGCATCCGCATTCCGGAAGAAACCATCCCTGCCCTTTTTAAAACATTCCAACTGATGCTTTCTATCCCCTCGTTGCGGAAAAATCCTCCTCTTCGTGAAACGGCTTTCCGCATTTTCGACTTTCAACTCTATCTCGATTTAATCTAAACCTTTTTTCCCGGCAACATCCCGACAGACATCAACATACAGTTTAATTAAAACGGAAGGACAACATTTATCATCCCTCCGCTCTAACCCCAATATACCTGTCAGGCCCTTGGCTTCACCTTCCGGAAGATTTACGCAGCCTTCCGGAAGAAGGTTACATTTTTTCCCCGTTTTTTTCTTTCCCTTCAAAATCATTCCCTGCCGGATGTCAAACATTTTAACTATCTTTGGACAATAATACTCTATATCAACATCATGAAAGCGATACTATTTCTTTTTTTTATCGGAAGTTATTTTTTCCTTTCCGCCCAGACACGGCAGGAATTTTTACTGGAAAAAAACTGGAAATTCACACGGGAAGACTCCCAACAGGCCGGCGATGTGAATTTTGACGACAGCCGCTGGCAAAACGTAACCGTACCTCACGACTGGGCCATATACGGTCCTTTTGACGGGAAAAACGACCTACAGGAAGTAGCCATCACACAAGACGGCGAGAAACAGGCTTCCCTCAAATCCGGACGCACCGGAGGCCTGCCTTTCGTCGGCACCGGATGGTACCGCACCCGCTTCACTCTCCCCGCTTTCCATAAAGGACAACGGGCATACATCCTTTTCGACGGAGCCATGAGCCACGCACAAGTGTATGTAAACGGTAAAAAAGCAGGCTACTGGCCATACGGTTACAACTCTTTCTATTTCGACATAACGGACCTCGTACACTCCGACGCACCCAACACGCTGGCCGTACGGTTGGAAAACTTACCGGAATCCTCCCGGTGGTACCCCGGTGCCGGTATATACCGGAATGTACACGTCCTTGTGACAAATGATGTGCACATCCCCGTGTGGGGCACACAGCTCACAACCCCCGTAGTCAATCCGGACTACGCCAAAATAAATCTCAAAACCCGGATTGTCACCCCCGGAACAGCTTCCGGCTCAAACTATAAATTAGTCACGGAAATCAAAAACAGCCGCCAGGAAACCGTGGCAAGCCAGGAATCCATCCTGTCACCTTACGATGAAAACACATTCGAACAAAACTTCATCGTAAAGACGCCCGAACGCTGGTCACCGGAATCGCCCTCCCTCTATTATGCCTCTTCCAGGCTGTATGAAAACGACATCTTAAAAGACGAATATACCACCCGGTTCGGCATCCGCTCCATTGAAATCATTCCGGAGAAAGGCTTCTACCTGAACGGCAAACGGACACAATTTCAGGGAGTATGCATGCACCACGACTTGGGCCCGTTGGGTGCCGCCGTCAACGAAGCCGCCTTGCGCCGCCAGTTGGACATCCTGAAAAACATGGGCTGCAACGCGATCCGTACTTCCCACAACATGCCCGCGCCCGAACTGATAGACCTGTGTGACGAAATGGGATTCATGGTCATGGCGGAATCTTTTGACGAGTGGAAAATCCCCAAATGCAAAAACGGCTACAACCTGATTTTTGACGAATGGGCGGAAAAAGACCTGGTTAACCTGGTCAGACACTACCGCAACAATCCGAGTATCGTAATGTGGTGCATCGGCAATGAAGTACCGGAACAGGGAGCCAAGGGAAAAGCACATGTAGCCCGGTTCCTGCAAGACATCTGCCATCGTGAAGACCCGTCCCGCCCCGTCACCCAGGGCATGGACCAGCCCCACTCCGTCATAAACAACAACTTTGCAGCAGTCATGGACGTAGCGGGTTTCAACTACCGTCCCCATGCCTATCCGGAAGCCTATGCCAAACTCCCCCAACACCTCGTATTGGGTAGTGAAACCGCTTCCACCGTCAGCGCCCGCGGAGTATACAAATTCCCCGTCGAACGCAAAGCCATGGCCAAATATCCGGACCAGCAAAGCTCCTCTTACGACGTGGAACATTGCAGCTGGTCGAACCTGCCCGAAGACGACTTTATCCAGCACGAAGACTATCCGTGGTGCATCGGCGAATTTGTCTGGACAGGATTCGATTACCTGGGTGAACCCACGCCCTACTACGAAGACTGGCCCAGCCACAGTTCCCTTTTCGGTATTGTCGACCTGGCAGGCTTACCCAAAGACCGCTACTACCTGTACCGGAGCCACTGGAACAAAAAAGCCGAAACCCTGCACATCCTTCCCCACTGGAACTGGAAAGGACGGGAAGGCGAAATCACGCCTGTTTTCGTTTACACGAACTATCCTTCTGCCGAACTCTTCATCAACGGCAAAAGCCAGGGCAGACGCACCAAAGACACCTCAATCAAAGTCACTGACAGCGGCGACCAGGCCTCTCTGAAAAACCTTACCCGCCAAAACAGGTACCGCCTCATGTGGATGGACACCCGTTACGAACCGGGGACAGTCAAAGTAGTGGCTTATGACGAAAACAACAACGCCGTTGCCGAGCAGGAAATCCGCACCGCCGGAGCTCCGCATCACCTGGAAGTGACAGCAGACCGCACCGGCTTGAAAGCAAACGGAAAAGACCTGGCGTTCATCACGGTCAAAGTGGTAGACAAAAATGGCAACCTCTGTCCCGACGCCTCACACCTGATTCATTTCAAAGTCAAAGGTGCCGGCTCATACAGAGCGGCTGCCAACGGCGATGCCACCTGCATATTCCAGTTCCACAAACCGGAAATGCCCGCATTCAAAGGCATGCTGACAGCCATCGTCCAAAGCTCCGAAATCCCCGGAAACATCCGCTTTGAAGCGACAGCCAAAGGACTGAAAAGCGGAGTACTGGAACTCGGAAGTAAAAAGTGATAACCAACTGCTGAACTGAAAAATACGCGGAAAATCCCGGAAGCCGTCCTTCCAAAGATTTCCCGCGTATTTTTTATTCTGCCTACTGCAAGCAATTACCGACAGAGCCAATCCACATAACGTGTTATGGCTTCGCTGCAAACAGGACAAAAACGGTCCGTTGCATGCAGGTTATTCATCAGGCAGTTGGTCCACGGGCGGTAAACCCCTTTTGACACATATCCTCCCCCTTCATACACACCGACCCTTTCCGGTTTCTTCTTATCCACAGCCGTCGGCACAGGTGTCGAAGCATCCATCAGTCCCTTCCATATTTTTTTCCGGCCGAAATCCACCAGTGTGGTCAGATTCTCTTCCCACGGCTCCACGTCTGCCGGATACATATCGCTATACGGGGCGTTACTGCTATACTCATCGCCCAGCCCCAGCAACACATGTCCGAACTCATGCACATAAATCTTACCCGTACGCGTCGGATGGTTGGCGGCGCTGATGCCATAAAAATTATAAATACCGCCACCGCCATACTTCTGGGTATTGGAAAGCACATACACATATTCATAGGGTACATGGGCCGCAATATCCCGGATGCCCTGAAAATCCTCAACCATCTGATAACGTTCCGCACCGAAAGTATAAAAACCGGCATCCAGAGCCGTACGCCGCCACACGTGTTCCCCCGGCATAGTCACCCCCGACTCCGCAGAAGGCGCCCACACCGCCCGCACATTAAACTGAGAGGCTTTCTCCTTAAAAGGCGAAAAACTGAAAAACTCCCGGACAAACCCTTCACACGCCTGCTGAAATTTTTCCTTCTCATTTTCGGCATACCCTTCCGGCAAAAGGACAATATCCACTTTATGGGCGGGATCGCCGTTATACATCACTTCGAAAGTCTCATAACAAGGCGTGAATTTCCGGATAAAATAATCATCCACCCGGAGGGTCTGCTCGAATTTCTTCTCAAAACTTCCCTGCCGGTTCCGGGCATACAACTCTATCCGCACATCGTTTTTCGGATAAGGGAACACCACCCCTTCAGGCATGCACTTTTGGGTTTTTCCCGCCTCCTCCGTCGTTTGCCACTCATTAAAGAGCGTACAGTACGACCGGGAATAAATCACCGTCCCGCTCGCCACATCCACAATTTTAAACATCTGATTGCCGTATCCCGTCGTATCCACCAACGTGACCTTCGAACCGGCCCAATACGGCTCTTCAAGCAATTCATCAAAATAATAACACTCCGTCCGGCTGTCGCCGCAATGATAAAAATCAAAACGCAACGTCTTCTCCCGGAAATACTTCTCAAACTGGGCATTTGCCGCCTGACCGGCAAAACAGCACAATAAAACTCCAATAAAAAAACGACTCATAACTCTGGTATTAAGATTATATCGTACAAAAAAAAGTAACTAAAAAGGGCACACAAAAATCAACCGTCATTCCGTGTACCATAGCCACCACCACAAACTCCTTGCCCGAATAGCGGGTAATGACCGGAAGCGTCGTATCCATAGAAGTCGCCCCACCCACAGCTATTGGCGCCAGCCTGCCGAAATAACGCACCAGCCAGGGAGCCGCCAGCAAAGCCGTCAACTCCCTCAGTACATTCGACACCAAAGCGATGGTGCCCAACTCCGCCCCCTTATACTGGGTTATAAACACCGACGACAATGAATAATACCCGAACCCCGCCCCCACGGCCAAACAATCCGTCAGGCTCCGTCCCTGCATCACTCCGCTGATGACGGCAGTCCCCAAAAAAGTCCCCGATATAGTTGCCAAAGGAACCAATACGATTTTCAGATTCTGTTGCCTCAAAGCCTTCAATATCTCCCTGTCGCGTCCGATGCTCACCCCGACCAAAAACATCAACACATACAATACATACAGCGCAACTTCCCCCTCCGTAAAGAGCTCCGGCACTTCGAAAAAACGGCCCAGCAACACCCCGGCGACAAAACACCCTGTGATAATCAGACTCTCTTTCATTGCCCCGGTTTGGAAAAATAAAACTTATAAACCATCCAGGCACACACCACGCTCCCCCCGACAGCTCCCAGGGTAATCAATAACGCATCCGCCCCTATCGTCCCCAGATTATCCATAATCTGCCGGTTATGCCCGACAGCAAGCCCTAACAAAAACAACAATACCAGAATCGCCCAGAACATCCCTTTCCGGATCACCCCGGGATGGCCCGCCTGCGTCAAACGTCCCAACATGATTCCTCCCACCATTAAACAGATAATGATCAACATCCTTTCACCCGATAATAATTTCCGGTAAAGATAATGCAAGTTGAACGCAGTATCAAATTTATTTTCCTCCTGTCGAAACGTCGTCCGCCCGGCACAAAAATAGGAATCGTACCCGGACATCGGGAACAATTTATAACTTTGCCACCCGGAAACCAAACGTCCGTACACACCATGAACAAATTCATAAAACTGCTGCCTTCCCTGCTGCTGATAGCCGTCTACCTCATTGCCGACGAATTTTTCGGTCCGGTAACCGGAGCCATCTGCGCACTCATCTCCGGAACCGGAGAGTTTCTCTATACCCGCATCCGGTATAAAGAAAACGACCGGATGGTTTTACTCACCACGCTCTTTTTCTGCATTCCGGGTTTACTCTCCGTATGGATACACGGAGGGATATGGGAAAAACTACAACCCGGAATAATTGAAACATTCCTCTGCGTTCTGACCGGGATATTCGTTTTCAGCCGCACCGACCTCAGCGAAACCCTTCCCGCTTCCTGCCGCCAGGATTTCCGGCTTACCCCCGGGCAACAGAAAGCCATGCGCAACACCATGAAAGCGCTGTTTTTCCTCCTTTGCCTTCACACTACCGGCGTCTTCCTGTCCGCCCTACTGTTGCCGGACGCTGCCGCCTCCTTCATCAGCGGCCCTCTGCTTTACCTCCTCATCGCTCTGTTTTTTCTCTCCCTCTTTGTCCGCAACAGACGGTTAGCGCGGAAATATGCAAAAGAAGAATGGCTGCCATTGGTCGACGAAAAAGGAAACATCACCGGACAAGCTCCCAGAAGCCTTTGCCACTCGGGGAGCAAACTGCTGCACCCGGTGGTACACCTGCACATCACCAACCCCGCACATGAAATTTTCCTGCAAAAAAGAAGCATGAAAAAAGACCTGCTTCCGGGCAGATGGGACACGGCTGTCGGCGGACACATCGGCGTCAACGAAAAAACAGAAGAAGCCCTGAAACGGGAAACATTCGAAGAATTAGGCATCACGGCCTTTGAAGCCCGTCCCTTAGGCAGTTACATCTGGGAAAGCCCCCGCGAAAAAGAATTGGTATTCTCCTTCCTCTGCACCCGCTACGACCGCATCCGAATCGATAACGACGAAGTGGACGAAGGGCGTTTCTGGTCCCGGGAAGAAATAGAAAAAAACATCGGACAATCCTGCTTCACACCGAATTTCGAACACGAATACCATGCGCTTTTGAAGCACCTCTGCCACTGAATCAGTATTTTTCAGGCATGTACTTCCAGAACCGGGGCGGCATGTGCTGCCGGTGAAGTTTAGGATTAAGCCGCTCCCGGATGGTGATGGATTTAAAATACTCTTTCCAGAGTTTCTGATACTGCTTTTCATCTTCGGCCAGCAAATCGCCCGAAAGACGCCCGCCGATAAGCCGGTGGGTCTCCTCCCCGAAGTGCACTTCGGTCACCTCCTTCAAATCATAATAATAACCGTACCCCCGGCGGACATCATAAATGAGCCATTTTTGCCCCCGGTAACGATCCTTAAAATGGGGGACCACCAACGACAACACATTATACAAAGGCTCCACGGCGGCAAAATAGATTTCATCCGCCGTTTTCTGAAAGCGGACAAACTGAATCACCCGCTCCCGTTCATTGGCCACCTTCTTGTTGATTTTTGAAATTTCCAGCACATCCGGATCACCGAAATTAAACTCTATCGAGCCCGGAGAATCAAAAATTTTACGCATATAACGCACCAGCAAGACATCAGAACCGGGCAATTCGGACAACCAGCAAGACATCAGAAAAGCAAGCCCCGTCGCCGACACTTTCTTTTTCAGTCCCTTCCACACCCGGTCAGCCTTGGCAGGCTCCGTCACGACCTCCACCAACTGTTCATAAAACAGAGGCAACGGCTCTCCGGACTCCATCAAAGCCTCCGGAAAAAGTTTCCGGTCATAAGCCTCGAAAACGACCGTCAGCAAACCTTCAAATGTCTTATCGTAAGTAAAGAGAATCATGCGGAGGCTCTTCAAAAGGTAACTTCAACTGTCTGTCGTCCGCCGCTTTCTGTGTACGGCTGTTGCGGGTCAGCACTCTTCTGACATACTCCGGGCTCAATTCATTGACGGTCTGTAAAGGAAGCTCGCGGGTCGTAATAAAATAGCAGGCTTTCTTCATGACAATCCCCATTTTCTTCAATTGGTAAATGCCCAGTTTGCCATACCGCCGGGAAGAGACGATCAGTTTGGCCGATTTCACTCCGATGCCCGGTACCCGGAGGATAAGCTCATAGTCAGCCCGGTTGACATCCACAGGGAACCTCTCCGGATGCCGTAACGCCCAAGCCAGTTTCGGGTCGATTTCCAGGTCCAGATTGGGATAGGAGTCGTCGACAATTTCATGCGCTTCAAACTGATAAAAACGCATCAGCCAATCCGCCTGGTACAAACGGTTTTCCCGCACCAGGGGCGGCTGTTTCAGCATAGGCAAACGCTTGTCATACGCATTGACCGGCACAAATCCGGAATAATACACCCTTTTCAGCGTGGGGCGCTGATACAAAGCGGAAGACAGGGAAAGAATCTCTTTATCGGTTTCGGACGTCGCACCGACAATCATTTGCGTACTTTGTCCGGCAGGAGCAAAACGGGGTGCCGACCTGAACTTCTGCCGGTCTTCCCTGCTCTCCAACACCCCCTGCTGAATGTAATGCATCGGGGCAAACACACTCTGGTAATTCTTGTCGGGCGCAAGAAGGCGCAAATTCTTTTCCGTCGGTATTTCGATGTTCACACTCAAGCGGTCGGCGTACAATCCGGCTTCCCGAATCAGCTCCGCACTCGCTCCCGGAATCGCCTTCAAATGGATATAGCCGTTAAAACGGTAGACCGTCCGCAAGTCTTTTGCCACCCTCACCAACCGTTCCATCGTATAATCGGGATTCCTCACCACCCCGGAACTCAGGAAGAGCCCTTCGATATAATTGCGGCGGTAAAACTCCATCGTCAGCGTGACCAGCTCCGTCACGGAAAAAGTCGCTCTCCGCAAATCGTTGCTCCGGCGGTTGATACAATAGGCACAGTCATACATGCAGTAGTTGGTCAGCATGATTTTCAGCAGGGAGACACACCTCCCGTCTTCCGTAAAGCTATGGCAGATGCCCCACCCTGCCGCGTTCCCTACCCCATTGGAGGTATTGCGGCGGGAAGTGCCGCTTGAAGCACACGACACATCGTACTTGGCAGACTCGGCCAATATTTTCAGTTTCTCCAATATTCTTTCTTCCATAGCACTGACAACAATCCCATACAAAGAAACAATTTAAATGGAAAAAGAGGAAGTTTGAAAAGTTAAAAAAAACAGCGCCCTGGCGGGGACGCTGTCTTCATGCACCTATATCGTTTATCCTAAATAGGTCTTCAATAATTTACTTCTTGAAGAATGCCGCAGCCGCCGGATGGCTTTCTCTTTTATCTGACGGACACGCTCCCGCGTCAAACCGAATTTTTCGCCGATTTCCTCCAGCGTCATTTCCTGGGTATTGATTCCGAAGAACAACTTAATGATGTCCCGCTCTCTCTCCGTAAGGGTAGACAAAGCGCGTTCCACTTCCGTGGAAAGGGATTCATTGATCAAGGTACGGTCGGCAATGGGCGAATCGTCATTCACCAGGACATCGAGCAAACTGTTGTCTTCTCCTTCCACAAACGGAGCGTCCACAGAAATATGGCGTCCCGACACCCTCAGCGTATCGGCCACCTTTTCCGCCGGTAAATCCAGCGTATCCGCCAACTCTTCGGGGGAAGGACGACGTTCGTTCTCCTGCTCGAAACGGGAAAAGGCCTTGTTGATTTTATTCAGCGACCCCACCTGGTTCAACGGCAGACGCACAATACGCGATTGTTCTGCCAACGCCTGCAAAATAGACTGACGGATCCACCACACGGCATAAGAGATGAACTTGAAACCGCGGGTCTCGTCAAATTTTTCCGCAGCTTTAATCAAGCCCAGATTTCCTTCATTAATCAAATCGGGAAGACTCAGTCCCTGATTCTGATATTGTTTAGCTACAGAAACCACAAAACGCAAATTCGCCCGAGTCAGTTTCTCCAACGCGCGCTGGTCCCCTTTTCTGATCCGCTGTGCCAACTCCACTTCCTCTTCGACCGTAATCAAATCTTCTTTACCGATCTCCTGCAAATACTTGTCCAGGGATGCACTCTCCCTGTTGGTAATTGATTTTGTAATTTTTAGCTGTCTCATACTTTATTTTTATACACCGCAAAGATTTTACAAAAATAGTATTTTTTCTTCACAATCCGATACATCCGGACTTATGATTTCAATATTAACATTTTTTAATCTATTAATGAGAAGGCGAAATACTCTACCCGTCCCCTTGGACTGACGGCAGTGACGAAAACACCTTCATTTTCCAGGGACTGGATGACCCGTTTCAGATCGTCCTGATCATAGATAACGGTATCATTGATTTTCACCAGGATGTATCCCTTCTGCAATCCGGCCGATTTAAACTTACCGCTCCGGATGTCGGTAATTTTCACGCCCTTGTTCAGCCGGTAACGGAGACGGTCCTGTTTACTCAACGGCGCCACTTTGACACCCAGCACCCCAAACTCCTCTTCTTTTTCCACCGAAGTATCTCCATAGGAGTTCTGGAGGGTAACATCCACTATTTTTTCATCTCCGTCCCGCTTGATTTTCAACTGAATCTGCGACCCCGGATGAAATTTACCCAGTTGTTCGTAAAATTCCGGCGTGGTCTTCACTTCCAGTCCGTTGATGCCCTGGATGATGTCGCCCTCTTTCATCCCGGCCTTCTGTGCCGCCCCTCCGGACATGATTTCCCCGACATAAATCCCGGAAGTTTCCCGGATTCCCAACTCTTCCGCCAATACGGGCGTCAATTCCCCCATCCGGATACCCAGCACACCTCGCTGCACTTTTCCGTACTCTTTCAAATCATTCACCACTTTGCGGGCGATGTTGACAGGAACAGCGAAAGCATAACCGGAGTAAGCCCCGGTCGGCGACTGTATCAGGGTATTGATGCCCACCAGTTCGCCCTTCACATTCACCAACGCGCCCCCGCTGTTGCCGGGGTTGATGGCCGCATCGGTCTGCAAAAAGGACTCCAGACTCATCTGTCCGCGATTCATTCCCAAATCCCGGGCTTTCGCACTGATGATGCCCGCCGTCACGGTAGAGGTGAGATTATAGGGATTACCAACCGCCAACACCCATTCGCCCAAGGCCACATCATCGGAGTTGCCATATTCCACATAAGGCAACCCTTCCCCCTCTATCTTCAACAAAGCGATGTCGGTGTTCGGGTCCTGTCCGACCAAGCGGGCTTCATACTCTTTTTTGTCGTTTGTCACGACTACGATTTTATCGGCCTCTTTAATGACATGGTTATTGGTGATGATATAGCCGTCGTCCGAAATAATCACGCCCGACCCGTAACCGGTAGTCAGCGGCACTTCACGCCCCTGCATGTTTCCGCCGAAAAAGTACCCCAGAAACGGATTGCCCGTATATTCCCGTCCCATTTGTATGGTTTTCACATGTACCACACCGGGCACTGCCTTTTTGGCAGCCATTCTCAAATCTATCCTTCCCCCTTCTTCCGGCACCACGGATGATTCCTGGGTATAAGCCACCTGCTTAATACCGGGTCCCACCAGTTCATGACGCGACGGCGTCCGCATCTCCCTGCCGACAAATGCTTCTGTCGCCAGGAATGCTCCCAAACCGCCCGTAACGCCCAACAACAGACTGATAACAGATTTTCTTACGTTCATGTCTCTCTTTTTTAATTCGTTCATTCCTAATTATGCTCAGGTTTACAAGGCAATAGCGGGAATCTCTTCCCCGGCCTGTTGCCGTAACCCGGATGCCTCCGGACATTCCCCCGCTCCTTCGAACAGGGTTCCATTGCATCTTGTTTGCAAAACGAATTCAGCAATTTCTTTGCCAATCAATTATTAAGAAAATCTTAATTAGCAAAGCTTAACGTTACCACCGACTTATTAAATATTCAGGAGACTGCGGGAGGCACACCTTTTCCCGCCCAAGAAGTCCGGCACTCCCCGCCACGCGGGGATGCGGTTATTTTTCCACAGGTTTTCCCTTAAAAAGCGCAAGGACTTTGCCCTTTTGCAACAAAGACAATTGCCTGTCCCTGATGCGGAAAGCATCCGTATTTTCAAGAATCCGGAAGAAACCGGTTTCTGTTTCCTGGTCCGGACAGGTCATGCGGGTAGCTCCCATGTGGGAAAATTTCAATTTATTTCCGTCCGCCTCGTATCCACCGAAAAAACGGTTGCATCCGGCCATCCCCGTTACCCGCTTCTCGCCGTCATTGAATTGCATGACAATTTCATTGCCAGCCACTTTCATTTTCACCTTCTGTCCGTCCACCGACTCCAGAACCCATTTCATCCCCGCCAGTCCCGGGTCTCTCTTTGAAGAGCGACAGGCAACCAGCACGAATAGTGCCATACAAATCAATCCTATTATTTTCATTACAAAAACATTTTCTTTTTTACTTTTTCTGCCATTACCTAACAAAATATATGCCAAAATGACCGTCTCTGTTACAAATAACAAGGGAAACGACAGGCCACTCAGAAATTATTTCCGATGGTCTGGTAGCCCACAAAGCGATAAGCCCCCAGATTGTAGTCATAAACGTAACACCGGATGTTATACTCGTTTCGGGTCTGATAGAAATTCCCCTGCAACGTCACCAGGTCCGGCGCCTCTTTGCCCTGAGGCACCACGGCATACATATAATCGTAGTACCCCTGTTTCAATTCCGATTCTCCGACATAAGCCTTGTTTTTGGCATCATAAGTCATTTTTTGCGCCGGCAGCAGTTGCCACCCGGAAAACTTCCCGTAAACATACACATCGGCTCCCGGAATCTCCTGCGGATAATAAATGGCAAAATGAGCAACGATGTAATCCGCTTCCAACTCCGGATTATTGACATTCTCCGCCTGAATGACAAAATTTCCCCCTTTGTTGGGCAGCGGCGTATAAGCCGTATAAACAGCTCCCGGCTGCAAGATGAAATTATACAAACCGTCCGGTCCCTTGACCACATCTTTCACATACTGCGTATAATACACCAGACTGGCACAGTCAAAGTTGCGGAAAGGCGCCAGGCCGTTAAAAACATTGTTCATCCCGTCGCCATATACCAACTGATTCTGGCGCACAAAAGCCGGCGTAAAATTCCTGCGGCTATTGGGGTCCTGATTCTGAGTCACATAAACCTTCACATCCTTTATCGGATTGTAAACGGGCAAATTGTCATACGACACCGTGAAATCCAGTTGCTGGGACGTAGTCAGATACCGGGGCAGTGTGGAAGTTTTCACAGAAGCCTGTATCAGCACCCTGTTCTCCACGACGGCAAACCGCTGTGAAATCACAATGCTGTCGGGATTATCGTCGTTGTAAACCTGAAGGAGATAATTGCCCGACAATTTCACACCGGCGTCTTCGTTGGGAAACCTCAAGGTGAAATGCGTATAGGACACCTGTGTATTGAACGAGTTATTGTAATCGTTCAGCGGATTGCTGTAAAAACCGTTCAAATAGGAAAACGAACTCAGATTGGAAGGGTTCCAGTCGGGATCACAGTGAACAACCTGATAGGAATAAGAGTTGACCTCCGGACTCAAATCATCGAATGCGAAGAAAAGCTGCTGCCCGCTTCCCAGGGTTATCACAGGTTCGGCAAAAGGATTCCCGACCGGATAACACTGGACGGTCTTGATGTAATCCGGCTGCGCCCATCCGTGGAGGGCGGCACACAAACAACTCAAAACAAAAAAAATTCTCATTCCCTTTAAATTAAAATCCGATTAACGACAAAATTACGTAATTGGTTTATATATTTGTAGCTTATTTGGAAAAATTAAAAAAACGCATTCTATCATTCAAACTAATTTAATATAAATTATAACATGTCCAAGGTAATCAAATTGAACAAGGGCCTTGATATCAAGCTGAACGGAGAAGCCGAAAAAACGGTGAAAACCGGCGTAAAGTGCATGCATTATGCCGTGAAGCCGACCGATTTTTTCACGCTGACCCCCCGATTGGCAGTAAAGGCCGGCGACGTAGTCAAAGCGGGCGATGTTTTATTCTCCGATAAAGCCAACCCGGAAATCAAATTTACGTCTCCCGTCAGCGGCACAGTGGAAGCCATCAACAGAGGAGAACGCCGCAAGTTACTTGAAGTGGTCGTAAAAGCAGACGAAGAAATCACGTACGTGGACTTCGGCAAAGCTGACGTAAACCAGTTAAACCGCGAAGAAATCGTAGCCCAGTTGCTCAACAGCGGAGTATGGCCGGTGATTGTGCAGCGTCCTTACGGTATCCTGGCCAATCCGGGCATCCAGCCCCAGGCCGTTTTTGTTTCCGCATTCGACTCTTCTCCCTTAGCTCCCGATTATGAATTTGTGCTGAAAGAAGAAGAAAAAAACCTGCAAACGGGTTTCGACTGCCTGAAAAAGCTCTGCAATGCCAACGTGCATTTGGGAGTAAAAGCCGGCACGGGAGAAAACTCCGTTTTCAGCCGCCTGAAAAATGTGGACATCACCTATTTCGCCGGTCCCCATCCGGCAGGAAATACCGGCATCCAGATCAACCACGTCCGTCCCATCAACAAGGGCGAACATATATGGACGGTCAACATTCAGGATGTCGCCATCATCGGACGCTTATTCAATGAAGGGCATTACGACGCCCGCAAAACCATTGCCCTGACAGGTTCGGAGGTAACGGCTCCGGCTTACTATGCAACCATCCACGGAGCACAGATCTCCTGCCTGGTGGAAGGTAAGCTAAAGAACCGCACCCACCAGCGCATCATCTCCGGCAACGTACTGACGGGAACCCGGGTGAGCGAATCGGATTTCTTAGGCTATTCCGCCAACCAGATTACAGTGATTCCCGAAGGCGACGAATATGAATTTCTGGGCTGGGCCACTCCCGGTTTCAACAAATTCTCCGCCAGCAAACTGTTCCCCTCTTTCCTTTGTCCGAACAAACACTATACGCTGAATGCCAACCTTCACGGCGAACGGCGTGCCTTTGTCGTGAGCGGACAATACGAAAAAGTGCTGCCGATGGACATCTTCCCGGTATACCTGCTCAAAGCCGTACTGGCCGAAGACATCGACAAGATGGAGCAGCTCGGTATTTATGAAGTACTGCCGGAAGACCTGGCACTGTGCGAATTCGTTTGTACCTCGAAAACCCCGGTACAGAAAATCCTGCGGAGCGGTCTGGAGTTAATGATGAAAGAAACCAATTAATTGACAAGTGTCGTCCGGAACTGAACAGCCGGACACAATCATAAATCAAACAATAGAATAAAATGAACTTTTTAAGGAATTTCTTAGATAAGCAAAAACCCAAATTTGAAAAGGGAGGCAAGCTTGAAAAGCTGCACTCCGTTTTCACCGGTTTTGAGTCTTTTCTTTTCGTGCCGAACCGCACGACCTGTTCCGGCTCCCACATCCGTGACGCCGTGGATCTGAAAAGAACGATGATTGTGGTGGTCATGGCGCTGATACCGGCCTTGCTTTTCGGTATTTACAACGTCGGCTTCCAGCACTTCAAAGCGATGGGTCTCCTGGCCGACACCGGTTTTTGCCAACTGTTTTTCTACGGTCTGTGGAAAGTGCTGCCGATGATTGTCGTATCCTATGTCGTAGGATTGGGCATCGAATTTGCCGTGGCCCAGATCCGCGGACATGAAATCAACGAAGGTTTTCTGGTATCCGGCCTGCTGATCCCGATGATTATGCCGGTGGAAGCCCCCCTGTGGATGATTGCCGTTTCCACCGCCTTTGCCGTGATCATCGGAAAAGAAATTTTCGGAGGTACGGGTATGAACATCTGGAATCCGGCATTATTGGCCCGGGCATTCTTTTTCTTCTCCTATCCGGCCAAAATTTCCGGCGATGCTGTCTGGATTGCAGACAAGGCGGACGGATTTTCCGGCGCCACTCCGCTGGCCGAGGCCGCTTTAGGCAACCCGCTGCCCGATTTCGCCACCATGTTCTGGGGCTTCATCCCCGGCTCTGTGGGTGAAACCTCCACTTTCTGCATCCTTCTCGGAGCTGTTATCCTGCTGCTGACAAACGTGGCAAGCTGGAGAATCATGCTGTCGGTTTTTGCCGGAGGGTTGCTGATGGGCTGGTTGCTGAACGTCACACTGCCCGAAACCAATGTATACGCCCACATTCCCGCCTGGGAACACCTGATCATGGGCGGTTTTGCCTTCGGTGCCGTATTCATGGCTACCGACCCGGTCACCTCTGCCCAGACCAACAAAGGGAAATGGATATACGGTTTCTTACTCGGTGTGATGGCCATTATCATCCGCGTCCTGAATCCCGGTTATCCGGAAGGCATGATGCTCGCCATCCTGTTGATGAACACCTTTGCTCCGCTGATTGACTGGTTTGTGGTACAGGGAAACATCAAACACAGATTAAAAAGAGCCAAACTCATTGCAGAGTGAAAATTGTAAACCGGGATTTACAATCTAAAATTCAAAAATCATGAATAGACAAGGAAACACTTATACGTTTGTGTATGCGATTGTACTGGTGGTCGTAGTGGCCGCGCTGCTGTCCATTATCGCCCTCAGCCTGCAACCCGCACAAAACGAAAACATAAAAAACGAAAAACGCCAGAATATCCTGCGTTCCGTCAATATTCTGTCAACGGCATCCGAATCGGAAAAGCTGTTTAACCAATACATCACCGAGCAGTTTATCGTCAATTCCAAAGGCGAACGGCTGGAAGGCAACGCCTTCAACGTCGATGTGGCCAAAGAAACCAAGAAAGCATGCGACCAGCGGCAGTTGCCCGTATTCGTTGCCCGGACGGAAAAAGGGATGAAATACATCCTGCCCTTATACGGGGCGGGACTTTGGGGGCCGATATGGGGCTATGTCTCTCTTGACGAAGACAAAAACACCATCTACGGAACTGTTTTTGACCACCAGGGCGAAACTCCGGGACTGGGAGCCGAAATCACAACCCCTCATTTCCAGACCCAATTCCAGGGGAAACTGATTTTCGATAACGACCGGTTAGTCTCCATTCTCGTGAAAAAAGGCGGCAATGCCACCGGAACGCACGAAGTGGATGCCATTTCGGGCGGCACCATTACCTCCCGCGGTGTGGAGACAATGATCAAAAGTTATTTAACCTGTTACGAATCTTTCTTAAAACAAAAATAGTAATGAGCGAAAAAGAATCATTATTTTCAGCAAAGAACCGGCAGTTACTCCTGGGACCTTTGAGCAAGAACAACCCGGTAATCGTCCAGATTCTGGGTATCTGCTCCGCTCTGGCAGTAACGGCAAAATTAGAACCGGCCATCGTTATGGGAATTGCAGTAACGGCAGTCACCGCTTTTTCCAATGTCATACTCTCCCTGTTACGCAATACGATTCCGAACCGTATCCGTATCATCGTCCAGTTGGTCGTTGTGGCGGCACTGGTAATCATCGTAGACCAGCTTCTGAAAGCCTACGCTTACGAAATCAGCAAACAGCTGTCTGTCTTTGTGGGTCTGATAATCACGAACTGTATTATCATGGGACGCATTGAAGCCTTTGCCCTGGGCAACCGCCCCTGGCCCGCCCTGTTGGACGGTATCGGAAGCGGACTGGGCTACGGCCTGATACTTGTTATCGTGGCTTTCTTCCGCGAACTGTTGGGCTCCGGAACCCTGTTCGGCATACAGGTTATCCCGCAGATATGCTATGACTGGGGCTACCGCAACAACGGACTGATGATCCTGGCACCGATGGCCCTGATACTTGTCGGTATCGTTATCTGGGTACACCGTTCCAGAAACAAGGACTTAATTGAAAAATAAAGAAAAGAGAAGAAGATATGGAAAATTTATTAAACATATTTGTCCGTTCTATATTCATCGACAACATGATTTTCGCATACTTCCTGGGTATGTGTTCCTATCTTGCCGTGTCGAAGACCGTTAAAACCTCCTTCGGTCTGGGTATAGCCGTGATTTTCGTACTGTTCATTACAGTGCCCGTAAACTACCTGCTCGACAATTATGTGCTGAAAGCCGGAGCCTTAACCTGGCTGCTTGGCGAGGAAGCCGCCGGCATCGACCTCAGCTTCCTGAGTCTCATCATGTTTATTGCCATCATTGCCGCCATGGTGCAGCTGGTGGAAATGATTGTCGAAAAATTCGCGCCGGCCTTATACAACCAGTTGGGTATATTCCTTCCCTTGATTGCCGTTAACTGTGCCATCATGGGAGCCTCATTGTTCATGCAGCAAAGGGATTATGCCAACGTAGCGGAAGTAACCGCTTTCGGCTTGGGTTCCGGCATCGGATGGATGCTGGCCATTGTCGGCATTGCCGCCATTCGGGAGAAGTTGAAATATTCCAACATTCCGGCTCCGCTGAGAGGCATCGGTATCACGTTCATCGTAACGGGACTGATGGCTATCTCTTTTATGAGCTTTTTGGGGATCAATCTCTAAATGCAGATTCACTCGGTCTAAAACTTAAAAACTAATAATAACATGATAGCATTAGCAATCAATACGACAATTGTTTCTGCCGGCATTGTAGTATTTCTTATCGTCACCCTGGTGCTCGTGGGAACCCTTTTGTTCGCAAAAGCCAAACTGACCCCCAAAGGAGACGTGCAGATCGACATCAATGACGGAGACAGAGTATTAACCACCCAACCGGGAGGCTCACTGCTGGCCGCTTTGGGAAACCAGAAAATCTTCCTTCCCTCCGCCTGCGGGGGAAAAGGCTCCTGCGGTATGTGTAAATGCCAGGTATTGTCCGGAGCAGGGAGTATCCTCCCGACGGAAACCGGCTTTTTCTCCTACAAGCAGCAGCACGACAACTGGCGTCTGGCCTGCCAGGTGAAAGTGAAAGAAAACATCAAAATGAAAATCCCGGAATCCGTTCTGGGAATCAAGAAATGGGAATGTACCGTGGTGTCCAACCGCAACATCTCCACTTTCCTGAAAGAGTTTGTGGTGAAACTGCCCGAAGGCGAAAACCTGAAATTCAAATCGGGAGGATACATCCAAATCGACGTGCCTGCGCTTGACGTAGATTTCCGGACGATGGACATCGACGAAAAATACAAAGCCGACTGGGAAAAGATGAAGATGTTCGACCTCAAGATGCACAACCCGGAACCGACCTACCGCGCCTATTCCATGGCCAACTCTCCGGCAGAAGGCAATATCATCATGCTGAACATCCGTATCGCCACTCCTCCGTTCGACCGCGCTACAGGCGCATTCATGCCGGTGAATCCGGGTATCTGCTCGTCTTTCATCTTCTCCCGCAAACCGGGAGACAAAGTGACGATTTCCGGACCTTACGGAGAATTCTTCCTGCGCGAAACGAACAACGAAATGATGTTTATCGGCGGTGGTGCCGGTATGGCGCCGATGCGCTCCCACATTTTCAACCTGTTCCACACGATGCATACGAAACGGAAAGTCAGCTTCTGGTATGGCGCCCGTGCCCTCCAGGAAGCTCCCTATGTGGATGAATTCAACAAGATACAGGAAGAAAATCCGAATTTCCACTGGACACTGGCGTTAGACCGTCCGGACCCGGTGGCAGATGCCGCCGGAGTGGCTTATAAACCGGGATTCGTTCACCAGGTGATTTTCGAAAACTATCTGAAAAACCACGAAAATCCCGAAGACATCGAGTACTACCTCTGCGGACCTCCCATGATGATTTCGGCAGTAACCAAAATGCTGTACGACCTGGGTGTGCCCGACGAAAATGTCATGTACGACAACTTCGGTGGTTAAATATCCGAAAAAACCTGTCTGCAAAGGCAGGTTTTTTCATGAAGTCCCCTATCTTTGTTTTGTATCAAAATAATATGTCCATGAAACTTCTTTTATTCATCATGCTGTGTATACCGTCTCTCCTGCATGCCCAGGAAGAGACCAAATACCTCCAAGGAGCCGTGCCCGAAATCAACGGAAAAGTCACTTTTACCCGGACCATCGAAGCCCCGGCCCTGTCACAGGAACAGATTTTCAAGATTGCACAGCAATGGGCGGAACAGCAATTCATCAGCAAAGACGGATTCAGAAGCCGCGTATTGTATGCCAATGCCCCCAAGGGAGAACTGGCCTGCCTGGGCGAGGAGTATTTAGTATTTGCCGACAAGGCCCTCTCTCTCGACCGGGCTAAAATTTCCTACCAATTGCACCTGCATGTCACCCCCGGAAAATGCGAAGCCAAAGTCCTGTCCATCCGCTACACGTATGAAAACGAAGAGCTGACGGCGGAAAACACAATCACCGACGGACACGCCCTGTACAAGAATAAAAACAAGCTGATCCGCCAACCGGGAAAGTTCAGAACCCACACAATCGACTTGGTTGAAAAACTGTTTGCAGGTTTGCAGACAGCCATCAATCCGGCTGGCAATCCCCCTGCCCCGACGCCAGTCCCCGCCCATCCCTCGGTCTCCCTCCCGGCAACAACGTCTGCCCCGGTATCCCCTTCTCCCCTGCAAGGATTCAAACAAATCTCCGCAGAGCAGATTCCCGGCAACATCATCCGGCTGCTTTCGCAGGACTGGATGCTGATTACTGCCGGCAGCGCCGACCGTTTCAATACCATGACTGCGAGCTGGGGCGGATTGGGCCATTTGTATAACAAGCCCGTAGCCTTCTGTTTTATCAACCCGGCACGCTACACCTACCAGTTTATGGAAAAAGAGGACACCTACACCCTCTCTTTCTATACGGAAGCCTACCGCGATGCCCTGAAATATTGCGGCAGCCATTCGGGCAAAGACACGGACAAAATCAAAGCAAGCGGCCTCACACCGATGATTACCCCCAACGGCTCCCCGGTCTTTTCCGAAGCCTGGCTGATTATCGAATGCCGCAAATTAGTCTCCCAATCACTCATTCCCGAATCCCTCGGCAATGAAACACTCCGTGCCGAATGGAGCGGCAAGCCGATGCACAAAATGTATATCGGCGAAATTCTCAATGTCTGGGTCAAATAACAACGACACACATAAAAAACAGAGCTGCCGGAAAGATTCCGGCAGCTCTTCTCATGAAAGGCTAAAAAGACCTACTGTCTCCGGGAATTTCTTTTCTCCCAGCGCCAGCGGAGCCACGCTACAAAGACAGTACTGCAAACACCGCCGATCAGGCTGACCAGTGTTTCCTGCCAGGCTCCCCCATTCTGAGCATCAAACATATTCGTGATACTGAATGTAGACAACCAGCCGGTGGCAAAATAAAACAACCTGTGCATAACACCCTCCTATTCTCCGGTTAAAGTGAAATGAGACGTACGCGACACCTGTGTGCCCGTTTCATTGCGGGCAAAGGCATAAAACTCGCAGTTTTCAGCTACCCAGTCTTCGGGCAGTTCCTCTGCGGTCACGCCTCCCTTCTCCCGGGTATTCAATTCATAAACCTCCGTTTCTTTCTGCACTTTCTCATAGGCCACGACCCAGACTACGTCCGACGTATCGCACGAGAACGTGCGTTTTTGTACCGTCTGGGTAAAAACAAACTGATTGTCCTCTTGCCTGTATGCCACCGCCACTTTCGGCAATTTCAGCCCGTCCGAAGAACATACCAGCTTTTTGAAATCAACAGTTGCCTGAAAGCGGTCGTCAACCGTAACGGCACCCAGATTATCCTGTATAAAACAATGGATGCCGCTTTTCAGTCCGACAATCCCCGGATAGCTGATCCGGAACACCGGGCGGAATCTCTTGGCAAGCTGTACTAACAACGCCATCTTGGCCCGCTGCACCCGCTGTTTATCCGTACGCGGATTACGCACATTCAAAGGCTTTCCCCTCACTATACTAACACCTTTCACTCCATACATCGTCAGGTTTGCTACTGATTTCTTCACATTCCCCAACAAAAAAGAATTAAAAATTGCCATAACTTCTACATTTTAAAATTCAACTTTTCGGATAACGTGATTCCACTATGGAAATCTTACTGCCTTTTCCCATCCGGGGAAAGGGGTGAGCGGATGAATCTCTCCGGTAGAGTTTTTATTTTTAGTCCGTTCTGATTCTGCAATAACAATCCTTGGAATAAAAGCCTGAGCTTACACCGGCAAAAAAACAGTAGGCAGCACACGGAACGGATGAATCCGGAGGCAACAGTAATGTAACCGTTCCATCCCTGCGCACGGCGCCGGTCTGCTGGGGTGGATAGACCGTAAATTCGTCGTTCTCATACACAATCACGGTAACCAACTGGTCATCTGTTTTCTGCTTCCCCACACACACATTATTTTTCCATGTCAACCGCACCGCGTTCTCTTCTTTCAACCACCGGCACTTCAAGCAATATGGCCGCGCCAAGGGGCCCACGCTGAAACGCAAACAGGTATAATCGGTCAGCTTCCCATTGTCGTCAAAAGCGCGGCAATTGTGTTTCACAAACAAGCAACAACTATTCATCAGCGTATTCTCGACAGCGGCCCTCCACACCTGCAACAGAAATGTGGATTTTAGCACCCGGTAAAAAGCGATCACAGCGGTAAACTGCCGACGGTGACTCAGCTGCGATTCCGAAGGTTTCCGTTTTTTTCTGACCGGCAGCCTCCGGAGAAACACTTTGCCGTTTCTCCGGTAAAAAACCATATTGTCGATTTTACCGGTAATACTCACAAATAAAGGATGACGTATCTGTGCCATAATCTTTGATTTTAGTCCAATACAACTCTTTTTTTCATTTCTTCAAAAGGGAAAGCCGGACCGGGGTCCACCTTCCGCACGGAGATGTCCGAATGGCGCACAAGCCAGCGAATCGGATAGCGTGCTTTGAGCAGGAGGCAGATCTCCACCAGGCAGTCCAGCTGTTCCCGGGTATATGTATGATAGTAAGCCGCGTGTCCGTTTTCCACCGTCGTAAAGACCATATCCGGCATATACTCTTTGTTAAACCAGGAATAAAACCTGCCTTTCCTGCGATGGAGCCGTCCGGCATTGTCCAGCTCGATGCCTATCGAAAAATCGTTTACCCCGGGACGTCCGTCCCATTCGCTGACACCCGCATGCCACGCCTGCACATTGAAAGGAAGCAACTGAATCACCTGCCCGGTGCGTCCGATGACGATATGGGCCGATACCGACGTGTCGGGGCGCGCCAGATACTGGGCCGAGGACATCGCATTGGCCCCGTCGGTCGAATGCAGGACCAGGGTGTCTGCCATCTCCAGCAAACGGCTGCATTTGGCACAATGGATCTGTCTGACTTTCTCACCCATTAATAAATGTTCCTCGATTCTCATGACCTGCCTCCTTTCCAGCGACCGGTAATTTTTTCGGCACTCCGGCCAATGACGTATCCTCCGATACCGATTTCCAGCAGGTCCCAGAACCTCGAGGTATCCGCCAGGATGGGCAGCTCCCAAAAAGTCCCGGCCAACACGATAACAGCAAATACCAACATAACCACAGGACGCCAGGAACGTTGCAGCCAGTTGCCCTGTGTTTCCGAGCGGATGATGGCAGCCCGGCTCCGGTTCAGTTCCTCTTCGTGTTTGTTTACAGCCTGTAATAACTCGGCTTCAATCCGTTTTTTCTCTTTGGAGGAGACCGACAGAGTATTGACCACGCCGCCGATTTCTCCGATTAATCCTGATAATAGTTTCATAGCATTCCGATTTTAGTAAATAATCCATTCCCCGGGAATTACTGTTTGCTACGACTAAATTACAGCCTCTCCGCCCCCTCCTCACCAGCGTCCTGTCAAGAAAGCAGAGAAAAAACAGAAAAAGAAATAAACAAATCAGAATCAAGATGTTACAAAACAACATTCCTTCGCTATTATACATAATTATCGAAGCAGAAGGAGGGTTTCCGGCTAAAATGAGGTATTATTTCAAGTCCTGATTGCTCCAATGATCCCTGTATTTCCCCTGGAGCCAATAAAGAAAAGAGTGGGGACGGGAGCGACGGCCTATTTCTCCCAGCCGATGGCAGGGGCGCTCGGGAATCGGCAAATTGAAGTAACCGAAGAGGCGTTTGAAATACCATCGTTTGGTCTCTCCCGACGAAACGGGCTTCACTTTTCCGAACATCCAGAGTGCATCCCCCAATTCGAGCAGTTCAATCTCCTGCCCCGTCCAGAGATGGTGGCCCCGGTATACGGAAAGATAAGAGTCAAACAAATCTTTCAGACGCACCCACGCATCGTATTGTATTTTCAAATATCCCTGCAACAAACGACGGAACGAGTCATCCATTTCCCTGCCGGAAACAATCACCTCCCCGCAACGGATCAACAAATTGCGATGACACACCACCTCCGTCTCTTCCCGCACAAACATCTCCCCCGCCTGCAACAATATGGTTGAAAAATATTCCCGTTGGAAAAGCTGAATATCCGCATTTTGAAGTTCTTCCACAAGCTTCCGGTAAAGCTGTAACCACATCCGGATATATTGCCGCCGGGTCCGGCAACCGTTGTACACACAACGGTTTGTCAACCTTCCGGAAGACAGGGAGACATCCGCCTCCATGAGTTCCGTAATATAATTATCAAATGCCCCCAATAACATAATCGCTCAATATTAAAAACTGTTTCCCAGGGGTTTCGCTGACTCAGCTTCGGTACAGAATGCTTGTAGCATGCTTACAGCATGCTTGGCCAAGCCTTCATTAAGCCAACTACAAGCATTCTGAAGCGTCTCTGATACAGCGAAACCATAGCGAAACGCCTACGAAATGCCTGTCCAGTTACACCCATCATAAAAAGTATTGCATTCCCTGATATTTACAAACATAACACAAATATTAATATTTTTAAACATTTTTACCCCTAAAATTCAAACTAAAATCCAAAAATCAGTGATATTTTGTTCCCCAAAGCCGATATACGGATAATTATCCGAACAGATTGCCCGAAAAGTGTAAAGATTCTGTCCCCGTCGGTTTTTACTCCAGACCTTTCATCATCATCGCACCCATTTCCCTGACATTTTGATGTAACAAACGACCTGTTCGCCAATCATTCGTGGTATTTCCGTAATGCGCTGGTACGTGCCAACTACCAAAACGTGCAAAAAGGCATCATGCGTAATTCCGAATATTTGGAGCGCTTCTTTCGTAATCTTCTATGGGGTGAAACGAATGAATTGCGGAATCGATATATGTTGGTCAATACTCAAGAAGAGTTGACTATCAAACAAGTACAGCAAATCAACCGTACAAGTACCGAACAACCTAGCGTACAAGTAACCGAACAAGTTCGCGCTTTGTTGTCAACTTTGTCAAACAAACAGTTATCGTTAAAAGTATTGATGGAGGAAGTAGGCTTGAAACATCGTCCGACATTTTTGGAGAACTATATAAACCCCGCTTTCGAGGTTGGTTTTCTCAAGGTTCTATATCCCGATAAGCCTAATCACCCGAGACAAAAATACCTGCTTACGGCAAAAGGGCTGGCTTTATATAACGAAATCAAGAAAATGCAATAGTCTTGATAATTGCTTCCATTTCGTACCTCCACGTCCCGGCATCCATTCCAACGCTCCGGAAGAAAGCGTTAAATAAACAGGCTCTTTTGTCTTTTGCATAGATTCTGCCAACCGGCATTGTCCTCTGTCAACAAAACCATCTTTCCATTTTGAAAATGAAACACCCGGTCACGGAAAGCATAAAACCCATAAATAACACGGGAAGGGATTGAAGTTGCCATTTGTGACTTCCATCGGAGAGGGCAAAAAAGAGAGGCAGAATCCCTCTGCCTCTACTCTTTTTATCTGTCGGAACGGGTTATTTCATGCTCTTCAGATTGAGGGCATAAAGTACAACGAAGAGAATCGCCCAGAAGGCTGCCCCCCAAATAGCCCACTGCCCGCCCATCAAGCCGGGGAGCACAACAATCAATACCTGTGCCAGGGTATACAGATAGAATCCCATGCGTTTGAGTTGAAACATCAGGATTGCACCCGTCAGGCTCAAAATGCTAAGCACTAACTGATAAGGAGCCAGTTTGCTTGCCAGCATAAAAGACGCTGTCATTTCCTCCGCCTTTTCTTCCCCCAATATCTCCGCAAATTGCAGCGACATTCCGTCCATGAAAGAAGAGGGCATAAACAATACCACCAGTTCGGATAATATCGAAAAGCCTGCTCCGATAAAAGTCAGGATACACAATACGGTCAGAAAAGCAGGGCGTTTGTTCGGCTGTTTTTCTTCTTCAAAAGGATTTTCCATAGTTTTATTTGTTTTAAGATTCCTGTCAAAAGTAAATAAAAATAAAAAAAGGGGAAAGTAATTGTCTGCAAAAGTTTGTTAAGTACAAGGGAATGCCCTAAATTTGAGGAAAAATTTATACTAAAAACAATACTCCTATGGAAAGAGATACCAAAATCTTTGATTTGATTGCCCAGGAATGTCAGCGCCAGAAAGAAGGCATTGAGTTGATTGCTTCTGAAAACTTTGTCAGTGACGAAGTCATGCAAGCAATGGGTTCCTGTATGACAAACAAATATGCAGAAGGTTATCCCGGTGCCCGCTATTACGGCGGCTGCCAGATTGTTGACCAATCGGAACAACTGGCCATTGACCGGGCCTGTAAACTGTTCGGGGCCGAGTATGCCAACGTACAGCCTCACTCCGGAGCACAAGCCAACGCCGCCGTATTTTTCGCCTGTATGAAACCCGGCGATACGTATCTGGGATTGGATTTGGCACACGGCGGACACCTCTCCCACGGTTCTCCCGTCAACCTGTCGGGCATCAACTATCATCCGATAGCCTATCACGTTAAAGAAGACACCGGATTGGTCGATTACGACGAAATGGAAAAGCTGGCTTTGGAACATAAACCTAAAATGATTGTTGCCGGTGCTTCCGCTTATTCCAGGGACTGGGACTACAAACGCATGCGCGAGATTGCCGACAAAGTGGGGGCTTTACTGATGTATGACATGGCACATCCCGCCGGATTGATAGCCAAAGGCTTGTTAAACAATCCGTTTGACTATTGCCACATCGTAACCACCACCACCCATAAAACCTTACGCGGCCCGCGGGGAGGTATGATTCTGTTACCGAAAGATTTTCCCAATCCCTGGGGATTGACGACACCGAAAGGCGAAATCAAAATGATGTCGCAAGTCATCAACTTTGCCGTATTCCCCGGCCAGCAAGGCGGTCCGCTGGAGCATGTGATTGCTGCCAAAGCCGTGGCATTCCATGAAGCCCTTTCCGACTCTTACCTGGAATATGCCAAACAAGTGCAGAAAAATGCCAAGGTCATGGCCAAGGCGTTTATGGACAAAGGATATAAAGTGGTGTCGGGAGGTACTGACAACCATTGCATGCTGATCGACTTACGCACGAAATTTCCGGAACTGACAGGCAAGAAAGCCGAGAACACTTTAGTGAAAGCGGACATTACCATCAACAAAAACATGGTACCCTTCGACAGCCGTTCTCCTTTCCAGACATCCGGTATCCGCGTGGGGACACCGGCCATAACCACCCGGGGTCTGAAAGAAAACGACATGATAGTCATCGTAGACCTGATCGACCGGATATTATCCAACATTGACGATGAAAACACCATTGCACAAGTGAAGAAAGAAGTCAATGCCATGATGAATCCGCGCCCCATGTTTGCCTGGTAAGCCGTTCGGATAAAACAACAAAACCGGAAGATGTATACACATGCTTCCGGTTTTTTGTATTCCAACCGCCCTTATTGTTCCAGTATCTTAAAGGCTATATCCAAATAGCGGGTTATATCGATGGTCATTTCCCGGTCATAAACATCGCTCCGCTTATGTCCCAAGCGCACCACTATCGCATTTTTCTGAGGAATGGCAAAAATATACTGTCCGCCGAGTCCCCGGAAAGCGGGAAACTCCATGCCACGGTAGTGCATGATCCAAATCTGAAAACCGTAATAATTTAAAGGTCCGTCACCGAACTCATTCTCCAGGTAGGCCGCCGGAGCAATAGCCTCCTGCATATATTCCGGAGAAATCAGTTGGCGCCCGTTCCAGTCTCCGTTGCGGAGAATCAAACGGGCAAAACGGGCCACATCCCGCGCCGTGGTGTTAAAACAACAATAGGCTTTCTCATCTCCCCCTTTCCGGTCGAGGTTCCACAAAGCATCGGTACAGGCCTGCATGGGCTTCCACAGCTTCTCCTGAGCATAATCACTGACCGTCCGCCCGGTGGCCGCTTCCAGAAGCAAGGACAGGACCTGGGTATCTCCGCTCTTGTACGAATAGCGCTTCCCCGGGTCTTCCGTAACCTCCAGATTCATGACCAGCTCCCGGATATTGTCACCGTAATAAGCCTGGGTAGTCTTGGAAAACAGGCTGGTATATGCCTCGTCCCAGTTCAATCCGGAACTCATGGTCAGCAGGTTTCGCACCGTCACTTCCGATTTCCTTCCTTCCCGGAACTCGGGCAGATAGAGAGACACTTTGTCATCCAGGCTCCTGATATAGCCTTCATCGCGGGCGATTCCTACCAGCAGGCCGACAATACTCTTGGTGGCGGAAAAGAGATTGGAGAGCGTGAAGGGAGTCCAACTGTCGCGGTATTCTTCATACACGACGCTGTCGTTCCGGATAACGAGGAAAGCCACAGTGCCGTACTCGTCCAAATAGGCGCTGTCGGCAGCATCCAGCCGATAGCGGTTATAGTGTTGCGCTTCCGGCCACTCCCAGCAACTATCCGCTTTCGCAACGACATTCGACTCAAACAGGTAGGTGTCGGAAATATCCGGATACCAATGAATCAATGCTTCACGCATATACACCGGCATCACCAAAAAGGCAAGTGCCACCAGAAACAATATGCCGGAAGAGATTTGCTGCCAGCGGGGTATTTTTCTTTGTTTTTTCATCAGGCCATCTTTATTTTCCGAAAGTTTCTTCACATTTCCGCAAATCGTCCGTCGACAACTTGGCCGGCAGGAACTGGTCCACATTTCCGCCGTTCATATACACATTTCTCACAATGGTAGAACTGATAAACGTATGGACGGTGGAAGTCAGAATAAACACGGTCTCCACGTCCGCATCCATAGCCCGGTTCGCCTGTCCGACAGCACGTTCATACTCAAAATCGGCTGCCGTCCTCAAGCCCCGGATGATGGCATGGGCTTTCATCTCCCGGCAAAAATCAACGGTCAGTCCCGAATAGGCCGCCACCTCCACCCGGTCGGTATGCCGGAACACTTTTTTTATCAGTTCCACCCGGCAGTTCACATCCAGAAATTCCTTTTTCAGGGCGTTCACTCCGACGGCAATAATAATCTTATCAAACACTTTCAGTCCGCGGTTGACAATCTCTTCGTGTCCGATGGTAAACGGGTCAAAAGAGCCCGGAAATATTGCTATTCTTTCCATAATTTTCCACTAAATACTCCGGGACTTTCCGCTCTCCCGGATTCCTTTTCTTTCAGGTTTGCAAACATAGCCAATCATACGTTATAAAAGAAAGAAATAGGCCAAAAAGTCGGAATTTGGTTTTAATTTAAAACCAGATACTCTCCAGGGGAAACAAATAGCGATTTTTTTCCATAATTTTCTTTGAATCCGATACAGGATATCGGTTTATTTAATAAGTTTGTAGAAGCAAAAAAATAAAACTAAACACAATAAATTATGTCACAAAAACTTTTAATCCGGGATCTTACCCTGCGCGACGGACAGCAGTCTTCCTTTGCCACCCGAATGACTCAGCAACAAATCGACCGGGTATTACCTTTTTATAAAGATGCAAATTTCTATGCGATGGAAGTCTGGGGCGGTGCAGTGCCCGACTCCGTGATGCGCTATCTGAATGAAAATCCGTGGGACCGTCTGGAAAAAATCAAAGCCGCCGTAGGCAATGTGTCCAAACTGACCGCTTTATCACGGGGCCGTAATTTATTCGGTTATGCCCCTTATACGGACGAAATCATCGACGGTTTCTGCCGCAATTCCATCGAGTCCGGTTTGGGCATCATGCGTATTTTCGATGCGCTGAACGATGTGAACAACGTAAAATCAACCGTGAAATACGTAAAGCAGTATGGCGGTATGGCCGATTGTGCCGTGTGTTACACGATTGACCCCAAATATCCGAAACTCAGCTTTTTTGACAAACTGAGAGGCAAGAAAAACCCGGCTCCGGTATTCACCAACGAGTACTTTTTAGACAAGGCGAAACAAATGGCAGCTTTGGGTGCCGACATGATTACCATCAAGGACATGAGCGGCTTGATTCAGCCGTCCAGAATTGCCGAATTAATTCCGTTATTCAAGAAACACCTTTCCATTCCCATCGATTTCCACACCCACTGTACTCCCGGCTACGGCTTGGGCGCCGTGTTAATGGCCATCATCAAGGGAGTAGACGTCGTGGATACCAATATCTGGAACTTCGCCGGCGGTACGGGAGCGCCCGCTATTGAACTGGTATACATCTTCTGCAAGAAATTAGGCGTTGAGCTGGATGTCAATATGGAAGCGGTAGCTAAAATCAACCAGGAGCTGTACGGCATCCGGAAAGAGCTGGAAGCCGTGGACGCTACCAAACAATTCCCGAATCCGTTTAACCCGCTGACAGACACACTGCCTGCCCACATCGACAAAGAGTTTGACAAGGCTATCGAAGCAGCCCGCAACAACAATGAAGAGGCATTGCTGAACGCCTGCCACGCCATCGAGGCCTATTTCAATTTCCCGAAACCCAATGAGCTGGTAAAGAAAGCCGAAGTGCCGGGAGGTATGTACAGCAACATGGTAGCCCAGCTGAAACAGCTGAATTCGATGGACATCCTGGAAAAAGCCATGGAATTGATTCCGACGGTGCGTCTGGCTGCCGGTCTTCCTCCGTTGGTAACCCCGACGAGCCAGATTGTAGGTGCCCAAGCCGTAAACTGCGCCCTGGACATCAAAGCCGGCAAACCGATGTACAGCAATGTATCCAACCAGTTTGTCAATTTAGTAAAAGGCGAATACGGAAAGACTCCGGTGCCTGTTGACCCGGAATTCCGTCTGAAAATTGCCGGTACGCGTGAAGAAATTCCTTACGACACGTCCAAATACCAGATGCAGCCTAATCCGACCTTACCGGAAGCCGGCGGCGTAAAACTGGCTGAAAACGAAAAAGAAGTCCTGCTGCTCGAACTGTTCCCGCAGGTAGCCAAAAACTTCCTCACCAAACAGAAAGAAGCCCGCTACCAGGCAGAACACAAGGAGGAAGAGGTGAAACAAGAAGCCAGTCAGGAAGTAAAAGAAGAACCGATCACCGGGAAAGTGGTGGAAGCTCCCATGCCGGGTAGTATTTTTAAACTGCAGGTGCAAGTAGGCGACACGGTAAGTAAAGGACAGTCGGTTATCATTCTGGAAGCCATGAAGATGGAAAACAACATCGCTTCGGATTATGCCGGAAAGGTAAAACGTATCTTTGTCAAAGAAGGCATGTCCGTTCAGGCCGGAGCCAAACTGATTGAAATCGAAGTCTGATTCGACTTATTTTCTAATTATAATCCATAAGGCCTCCCGGCCTTATGGATTTTTATTTGGATTCTTCTCTGCTAAACAAATACCGGGAACCCGATTTCTTCATTCCGGGCATCCACTGACGCGCGGATGCCTTTTTCCTGTTCTCCTGCCATTTCCGCCTGTATGGCTGCATTATTAATGCGTGCAAACTGATGTCCGCTGCGAAAATCTTCATACCGTTCCTCCACCATCTCCGCAAAACGGGCACAACGTCCCTCCTCTCCCAACTCGTCAAATTCCTCTTCCGTTTCTTCCAGCAAATCCAATATGAACTCAGCAGCCCAACTGCCCAGTTCCCTCTCTTTGTTCCAATCGGGGTTATAGCGGTTCAACACGCCTATCACTTCTTTCAGATATGCCGTCTCCCCCCACTCTTCATATACCTGCATGATTTCCTCGTTTTCAGCATAACCGGCTAACTGTTCTTTCCAATTCATCTTTTTATATTTTAACTGCAAAAATAGTAAAATCTGAACAGAGCGGTGTTACCCGTCGCTATATTCTCCCCAGAAGAGAGGGGACACGGCTATATCACGACTTTTTCATATATTTGCAGACGGATTGGAGTTTTTTATGAGAAATATTGTTTTATTGTGTATTGTCTGTGCGGGATTTTTGTTCGGTTCGTGCAGCAGCAGCCGTCATATCGGCAAAAGTTCCTCTGCCGGGCAAGTTTCGGAGAAATTGGGTTTCCCCGTCTCGAAGAAAGACCGTCAGCTCCCGCTGTATACAGAAGCTGTCCACTGGCTGGGAGTGCCTTATAAATACGGAGGGAACACATCCAAGGGGGTGGACTGTTCGGGGTTGGTGTGTAACATCTACCGGAAAGTATACGGGCAGAAACTGGAACGTACCGTGGCAGGCATGTATAAAAAGAATTGCCGGAAGATTTCGCGCAACGCTCTCCGACCGGGTGACCTGGTCTTTTTCAATACCGCCAAGACAAAAAAATCCATCAGTCATGTCGGTATTTTCCTGAAGGGCAATACGTTCATACACGCCACGACTCACAGCGGCGTACGCCTCAGCACGCTGGATGAAACCTATTACAAAAAACGCTGGATCAGCGGAGGGAAAGTAAAAAAATAGCCCCCGGCATGCGCTTTTAAAGGTGTTTTTCTATCCATGTCTGTAAAGCGGCAGCCTCCATGAGTCCGCTTTGTCTCCACACGATGTCGCCTTTTTTATACAACACCAGCGTCGGTACGGATTGTATCTGCAAGGCGTTGACCAATTGCCGGTTTGTTCCCCCGTCCACGTCTATTTTAATCACGTGTATGCGGTCGCCCATCCGGTCTTTCAACTCTTCCAAAACAGGGTGCATCGCTTTGCAAGGACCGCACCAGGTAGCAAAAAAATCAACCAGCACGGGCTTTTCGCCTTTTATCAAATCGTCAAATTTTTCCATCACTTTTCTTTCTGTTTCTCATTCCGTTTCTCCTGTATATACTCCCTTCCGGCAGGATAAGTTACAGGAATAAAAAACGCTGCCCGTCAGGCAGCGTTTCTTATCTTCCATTCCCGTATTATCCGAGATAGCCTTTCATGATGCCCCGTTTACTGTTGCGGACAAACATGATAATTTCGTCCCGTTCTTTGGAGGCGGGCATTTCCGCTTCGATCCGTTCAATGGCATCCGAATTGTTCAGTCCGGATTGGTATAAAATACGGTAGATATCCTGTATCTCGTTTATCTTCTCATTGGAAAACTCCCGGCGGCGCAGACCGATGGAGTTCACTCCCGCATAAGAAAGCGGCAGCCGTCCGGCTTTCACATAGGGAGGTACGTCTTTTCCTATCAGGGAACCGCCCTGTATCATCACATGTTTTCCGATGTGGACAAACTGATGTACGGCAGACATTCCGCCCAGGATAGCAAAATCATCGACAACGACTTCTCCGGCCAACTGGCAGGCATTCGTAATGATACAGTTGTTGCCAATCAGACAGTCATGAGCGATATGCGAGTAGGCCATAATCAGACAGTTGTTGCCAATCTGGGTTACTCCTTTGGCAGCCGTACCCCGGTTCACGGTAGCACACTCCCTGATGGTCGTGTTATCCCCGATTTTTACAATGGATTTTTCACCTCTGAACTTCAAATCCTGAGGTACTGCTGAAATGACAGCTCCCGGAAATATCTTACAATTTTTTCCAATATGTGCACCCTCGAGAATCGTAACATTGGAACCGATGCGGGTCCCTTCTTCAATCACCACATTCTTATCAATTGTTACAAACGGCTCAATAACCACGTTATCAGCGATCTGAGCTTCCGGATGAACATAGGCTAACGGTTGTTTCATTCGTATATTATTTAGTGAGCAAGTTGGCTGGATTTCTATTTCCAGCCTGCAAATATAATATTAATTCTTGTTTTTTGCGACCTGTGCCATAAATTCTCCTTCACATACTAATTTTCCTCCCACAAAGGCATAGCCTTTCATTGTCACCACGCCGCGTTTGACCGGTGCCAGCGTAAGCAGTTTGAATACGAGGGTATCCCCGGGAACCACTTTTTTCCGGAATTTGATACCATCGATTTTCATGAAATAGGTGGAATAGTTTTCCGGGTCGGGCACTCCGCTCAACACCAGGATACCTCCGCATTGTGCCATGGCTTCCACGATAAGTACGCCCGGCATGACCGGCTCTTCCGGGAAATGGCCGACAAAATGGGGTTCGTTCATGGTCACGTTCTTACAACCGATGACCATGTTTTCCGTAACCTTAAATATTTTATCCACCAGCAAGAAGGGAGGACGATGGGGCAATAAGCTGCGGATTTTATTAATATCCATCAGAGGTTCCCCCAAAACATCTATATCATCGGGATAGGCATCGTCTTTTTCCGCCGCCAGGATGGCTTTATACATTTTCTGTGCCAGGGCTGCATTGGCTTTATGTCCCGGCCGTTCTGCAATCACCCGGCCTTTGATAAAGCGGCCGCAAAGAGCCAGGTCACCGATCACATCCAACAATTTGTGGCGTGCCGGTTCGTTGTCGAAGTAAAGTTCCAGGTTGTTCAGGATGCCTTCTTTCACTTCCACATTTTCGCAATTAAACAGTTTGGACAGGCGGCTGACCTCCTCTGCCGAAGTTTTCCGGTCCGCAATGACAATGGCATTCTGCAAATCTCCGCCTTTGATCAGATTCTGGGCAAACAAGGCTTCCACTTCCCTCAAAAAGACGAATGTACGGCAGGGCGCTATCTCTTTGGCAAAATCCGTGCCGGCCAAAGAATAGGTGGCGTACTGCATGGAGAGGTAAGGGGAATCATAGGCCACCACCAAATTGACGTTATAGTCCTCATCCGGCAGTAAAGTCAGTCTTGTCTGCGTCTCTTCGCACACATACTCCATTTTTTCCTTGACCTGGAAATAGCGGCGCTCGCTTTCCTGTTCCACCAGTCCGGTCTTTTCAATAGCTTCTACATAATATCGGGCACTTCCGTCCAGTATCGGAAATTCTTCCCCGTTGATTTCAATCAGGCAATTGTCCACCCCACATCCGTATAAAGCGGCCATGGCATGTTCCATGGTAAAAATTCTCACTCCGTCTTTCTCCAGACAACTGGCTCTGTCGGCAAATTTCACATAAGCTGCCAAAGCGGGCACCACCGGTTTGTCTTCCAAATCTGTTCTCACAATACGGTATCCGGTATTTTCGGGAGCCGGTTTAAATACGGCACAAACTTCCTTACCAGTATGCAATCCCTTGCCTTGAAGAGAAAATTCTCCTTTTAACGTGTTTTGTTTCACTGACATTATGTTTTTACTTTAATGTTTGAATATCTTTTTTTAAATCCCGGATTTGCCCATATAATTCAGGCAGTTTGCGGAATAATACATAGGCTTTTTTATACTGGGCGACATCAAAAGCCGGAGCCCCCATAAATATTTTCCCCGCTTCTATATCTCCCATCACCCCGCTCTGGGCTGCCAGATGCACGCCGTCACCAATAGAGATATGCCCGGCGATACCTACTTGTCCGCCAAACATACAGTTCGCACCGACTTTCGCGGTTCCTGCCACTCCGCACTGAGCAGCCATCACCGTATTCTCACCCACTACCACATTGTGGGCTATCTGTATCAGATTATCGAGTTTCACCCCTTTCCCTATCCGCGTCGCCCCCATGGTAGCCCGGTCGATACAGCTATTGGCACCTATTTCCACATTGTCTTCAATGATCACATTCCCGATCTGTGCCACTTTGTTGTATCCGTCTGTTGAAGGAGCAAATCCGAAGCCGTCGGCTCCGATCACCGTGCCCGCATGAATCGTACACGAGTTCCCGATTTCACAACCGTAATAAATTTTTACGCCGGCATATACCGTCGTATTATCGCCGATTTTCACCCCGTCTCCGATATAGGCCTGCGGATAAATCCGGACGTTCTTACCGAGTTTCGCCCCTTTTCCTATGTAGGCAAAAGCTCCAATATAATGTCCTTCTCCTATTTCCGCCGTCTCATGGATGAAAGCAGGCTGCTCGATACCGGACGGTTGTGGCCGCATATTTTCATACATTTTCAACAACACGGCAATGGCTTCGTATGCGGAAGGCACCCTTATCAACGTGCACGACAAGGGAGCGGAAGGCTGAAAATCCGCATTGACCAACACGATGGAAGCCTCCGTCGTATAAATGTAATGCTCATATTTAGGGTTAGCCAGGAAAGCCAGGGTATGAGGTTTTCCCTCTTCTATTTTCGAAACATTGTTTACCGTAACATTTTCGTCACCTTCCACCACACCACGCAGTAGGGACGCAATGTCTTTCGCTTTAAACTCCATACAAATAAATTTTCCGCAAACTTACTAATTTTATTTATAAAAACTCCCCTGTTCCCGTTTTTCATGTTAAATATGGCTGATTTCCTTTATTTTTCTGTCCCGGAGTTTGCTAATTCAATATTTTACACTACATTTGCACCGAATCAGGAAATAAAATCGAAGAGGGGACTGCCAGTCCCCTTTTCTGTTGCCTGTCGGCAGACAAATCCGGTGTAAAAAACAACAGCATGAAAACAGCAGAAGAAATCAAAACAATTGTCCGTACCCTATTGGAAAACAGCGACCTGTTTTTAGTCAACGCGACAGTGTCCGGAGAGAACAAGATAGAGGTTTTGATTGATTCTCCCGCAGGCGTAAACATTACGACCTGTATGGAAATCAGCCGGCAGTTGGAAGAGCAACTGGACCGCAATACGGAAGATTTTGAATTAACGGTGGCCAGTGCCGGTATCGGCTATCCCTTCCTTGTAGAGGGACAATATAAGAAGAACATCGGGAATGCCGTTGAAGTCCGACTGAAAGAGCAGGGTTCTCTGAGCGGGATTTTGAAAGCCTTCAACGGAGACCACATTCTCTTGGAGTGTGAGGAGAAAAAGACCGTAGAGGGGAAAAAGAAAAAAGAGGTGGTGAAAACGGAAAAAACCGTTTACCTGTCCGACATCAAACAGATAAAAGACATTGTAACATTTTAAAAGTGAAATAATAATCAATAACAATAACAACTGAAAAGTTAAAATGGAAAATATTAACTTAGTAGAATCATTTGCTGAATTTAAAGAATTCAAAAATATTGACAGAGCGACGTTAATGAGCGTATTGGAAGATATTTTCAGAAATATGCTGTTGAAAAAATACGGTACGGACGAGAACTTTGACATCATCATCAACATCGACAAAGGTGACCTCGAAATCTGGCGGAACCGGACTGTCGTGGAAGATGACCAGCTGGAAGACCCGAACACCCAGATCACTCTGAGTGAAGCCCAGAAAATCGACAGCGATTACGAAGTGGGGGAAGAAGTAGCGGATGAAGTGAAATTAAAGGATTTCGGACGCCGTTCCGTTTTAGCTTTACGCCAGAACCTTTCTTCCCGGATTCTGGAGTTGGAAAAAGACAACATCTATAACAAATACAAAGACCGCATCGGTCAGATCATCCTGGGAGAGGTTTACCAGATCTGGAAAAAAGAGATGCTGATTCTGGATGATGAAGGCAACGAGCTGATTCTGCCCAAACAGGAGCAGATTCCCAGTGATTTTTTCAAAAAAGGAGATACGATAAAAGCTGTCGTTATCCGGGTGGAAATGAAAAATTCCAATCCGTACATCATTTTGTCCCGTACGTCACCGGTATTCCTGGAAAGACTTTTTGAAAACGAGGTTCCGGAAATCTTCGACGGACTGATTACGATCAAGCACGTGGTTCGTGCCCCGGGCGAAAGAGCCAAAGTAGCGGTGGAATCCTATGACGACCGCATCGACCCGGTAGGAGCATGCGTGGGCATGAAGGGTTCGCGTATCCACGGTATTGTAAGGGAGTTGCGGAATGAAAACATTGATGTTATCAACTACACGAACAATTTGCAGTTATACATCACGCGGGCCCTGAATCCGGCAAAAATCAAGAACATTGAAATTGACGAGGCCAATAAGAAAGCCAATGTATATCTGAATCCGGAAGAAGTATCGCTGGCGATCGGTAAAGGCGGATTGAACATCAAGCTGGCCAGCCAGTTGACGGGATATGACATTGATGTTTACCGCGAATTCAATGAAGCCCAGGAAGAGGAAGATGTGAACCTGGACGAATTCAAGGATGAAATTGAACCCTGGATTATCGACGAACTGAAGCGCGTAGGTTGTGACACGGCGAAAAATGTGCTGGAACTGGATGAATCCGAACTGGAAAAGCGCACCGACCTGGAAATTGAAACCATCCGCGAAGTTCTGAGTATACTAAAAGCTGAATTCGAGTAATCTGCTTTTAAAACTTAACGCTTGAAAATTTTAAAATCTCAATATGGCAGTAAGATTAAATAAAGTAGCCCGAGAATTTAATGTGGGACTCTCCACAATCGTAGAATTTTTGCATGCTAAAGGGATACAAGTATCCTCTGATCCAAATGCAAAACTTTCCGATGAAGATTATGCCCTGGTGGCCAAAGAATTTTCATCGGACAGCGAGGTGAAAAAAGAATCTTCTATGGTGGACCTGAAAAACAGCCGCAAGAAGAAAGAAACCGTCACCATTGACAATAAGGGCAACATTAAAGAAATAAACGAAGAGGAGCAGTTTATTTCCATTAAAGATGAAGTGAAACTGGAAAATAAGATCAAAGTAGTGGATCGCATTGATCTGAATCCGGCACAAAAGCCCGTCAAAGAAGAAGTAAAAGAAAAAAATGCCACAGAAACAGCGGAAGTAACGGCCAGAGAAGAAGCCGCCGGGAAGCAGGAAAAACCTGTTCGCGAAACGGATGCGACTGTAAATACCCCCCATGTTTCTGAGGAAGAAGAACCTTTTAAAATAAAACAGCCGGCTGTTAAAGACGTGAAAGTTGTCGGAACCATTGACCTGGATTCCATCAACCAGCGCACCCGCCCTCCGAAGAAGAGCAAACTGGAAAAGGAACGGGACCGCAAGGATTTGAAAAAGGCAACCACTCCGGGCAAACCTACCGGCAATACGGAAGGAAGTGGGGAACTCTTGTCGGAAGAAGATTCCGAAACCCGGAAGAAAAGGAAGAGGATTCACCGCGATGAACCTGTAAACCTCCAGGAGTCCGACCGTTTCGGCAGCCGGAATGAAGACAATAAAAAGAAGCTGAAAAAGCTGAAAAAGAAAAAACAGGAAAAAACGGAAATCACGGACGAGGACGTAGACCGTCAGATCAAAGACACCTTTGCCCGTTTGGGAAGCAAAGGGAAATCGTCTACATCCAAACACCGCCGTGACAAGCGTGATGCCGCCCAGCAAAAAATGCAGGCGGAACTGGAGCAGGAAGAGAAAGAAAAGAGCATTCTGAAATTAACCGAATTTGTTACCGTAGCGGAGTTGGCCACCATGATGGGTATTTCCGTGACGGAAGTTATTTCGGCCTGTATGTCGCTGGGACTGTTTGTGTCCATCAACCAACGTCTCGATGCCGAGACAATCAACCTTGTAGCGGATGAATTCGGATTCTCCGTAGAATTTGTAAGTGTTGAAATCCAGGAGGCCATCGAAGAAGACTCGGAAGACACGGAAGAAAACATGCTTCCCCGTCCTCCTATCGTCACGGTCATGGGACACGTAGACCACGGTAAGACCTCGTTGTTGGACTACATCCGGAAAACCAATGTCATTGCCGGAGAAGCCGGAGGTATTACCCAGCATATCGGTGCATACAACGTAAAATTAGCCGATGGCCGTGCCGTTACCTTTTTGGATACTCCCGGACACGAAGCGTTTACCGCCATGCGTGCCCGCGGTGCTCAGGTAACCGACATCGCCATCATCATTATCGCAGCCGATGACAGCGTCATGCCTCAAACCATCGAGGCCATCAACCACGCCAGCGCTGCGGGGGTACCGATGGTTTTCGCCATCAACAAAGTGGATAAACCGGGAGCCAATCCCGACAAAATCCGGGAAGAACTGGCGAACATGAACTACCTGGTGGAAGAATGGGGCGGTAAGTACCAGTGCCAGGAAATATCAGCCAAAAAGGGTTTGAACATCGAAGAACTATTGGAAAAAGTATTGCTTGAAGCCGAGTTGCTTGACCTGAAAGCCAACCCGAACAAGAAAGCCACGGGTTCCATTATCGAATCTTCACTGGACAAAGGCCGGGGGTATGTAGCCACGGTACTGGTTCAAGCCGGAACATTGAAAGTCGGAGATGTGGTACTCGCCGGGCAGTATTTCGGTCATGTGAAAGCCATGTTCAACGAACGGGGCGGCAAACTGGAGAAAGCCGGTCCTTCCGAACCGGCATTGATTTTAGGTTTGAACGGCGCTCCACAGGCCGGAGACAGATTCAATGTCCTCGGCAACGAAAAAGAGGCCCGCTTGCTGGCTAACAAACGCGAACAATTGCAGCGTGAACAAGGGTTGCGCACTCAGAAACACATCACCCTGGACGAAATCGGTCGCCGTATTGCTATCGGCAGTTTCCAGGAACTCAACATCATTGTCAAAGGTGACGTGGACGGTTCCATTGAAGCGCTCTCCGATTCCTTGCTGAAACTCTCTACCGATGAAATCCAGGTTAATGTGATTCATAAGGCCGTAGGACAGATTTCAGAGGGGGATGTTATGCTGGCTGCCGCTTCAAATGCCATCATTGTCGGATTCCAGGTACGTCCTTCCATGAGTGCCCGTAAATTGGCTGAAAAGGAACAGATAGACATCCGCCTATACTCTATCATTTATACGGCCATCGAAGAAATCAAGGCCGCAATGGAGGGCATGTTGTCTCCGGAAATCAAAGAAGAGATTATCGGTACTGTGGAAGTGCTCGAAACGTTCAAGATTTCCAAAGTCGGTACGATTGCCGGATGTATTGTACGGGACGGAAAAATCACCCGTTCCGCCAAGATTCGTATCATCCGGGAGGGTATTGTGGTCTACTCCGGCGCTTTAGGTTCCCTCAAACGCTTCAAAGACGATGTGAAAGAGGTGACCAAAGGCTTCGAATGCGGTCTGAATATCGAAAATTACAACGACATCCGGATCGGTGACATGGTCGAAGGCTATGAAGAAGTAGAAGTGAAAAAGACGTTATAAAGCCGGAAACGGTTTTGCATGTAAATCCCCGGAAGGTTTATTTAACCTCCGGGGATTTTTTCGTTTTGAATATTCCAAATAAAAGCCTAACTTCGTGACTTGATTTAGAAAACCTGAAAAAACAGATTATTATGAAATTAGCAGTCATCGCACACGACGGGAAGAAGGCAGAAATGGTGGCTTTTCTGAATCGTCACATGGATTTTTTCAAATCCGTAGGGGTCGACATTGTGGCCACGGGTACAACCGGCAAACACGCTCAGGAAGCCGGACTGGAAGTAGAACGGTTATTATCCGGACCGCTGGGCGGAGATGCCCAGATTGCCGCACAAGTTGCCGAGCACAAAATCCAAATGGTGATTTTCTTCCGCGATCCGCTGGGGAAACACCCCCACGAACCGGATGTACAGATGCTGATGCGGGTATGTGACGTACACAATGTGCCCATCGCAACCAACCCGGCATCGGCAGAAATGATGGTGCGCGGATTTGTGGACACTCACAAGTGTTAATCCAAATTAACCCTAATATCCTGTAACACGACCATGGGGAAAAAAATAACGGTTATATTGCCTTTATACCTTGCAAGTCTCATCTTGCTGGCATTTTCCGTATTTCCCCACCATCATCATAATTCGTTTATCTGCTTTAACACAATCCATCATTTTTCAGCAGAGGATCCGCAACACCATCCGCATCCGGAAATCCCCGAGAAAGGATGTCATATCCAATATCTATTTCAAGCAGATAACATCAAAACCTTTTCCCGCTCTCTATTAGAAGGGAACACAACATTTCATTTCACTTTCTCTTTCATACCGGCAGAACCATTATCCATTCCACTCCCCATTGCAGCTTTGGGGCTTTTCCAACGAAACGATAATGAACCGTTGCCACAACTTTTATTTTCTTCTCATAAGTTTACCCGCGGACCGCCCCAATTGGGCTGATTTCCGTCTATTTTTTCATTACCAATCCCGCACAAGATCCGGCAAACATGACCTGACTGTCGGGAGCGAATCATTATAAAAATTAACAGGGTAAAAACATGAGAACACTTATAGTATTACCGATTCTTATTCTTGCATTGGGGGTATGGGGTTGCAAACACAAACATCACGACGCCCATACAGGCCATCAACACGAAAGCAGCGAACAACATGCTGCGCACAAACATGAACATGAAGAAGGACATGTGCACGGGGCTGAACCCCATTCTCATTCAGAGGACGAACACACGGCCTCCCCTTCCCCGCATACGGATGAAATCATTTTTACAAAAGCCCAGGCTGAAAAAACAGATTTCAAGGTAGAAGAAGTGCAGCCGAAAACTTTCCAACAGGTCATCAAGACCACCGGTCAGGTTTTGCCTGCTCCCGGAGATGAAGCCGTTATCGTAGCAACAAGCAACGGCGTCGTGTCTTTCAATAACAAACGACTTTCGGAAGGTGCCGCCGTCCACAAAGGCGAAACGGTCTTTACCATCATGTCCAAAAATATTGCCGAGGGCGACCATTATTCCAAAATAAAAGCCGGATATGAACGTGCCCGGGCGGAATACCAACGGGCGGAGTCTCTGGTTAAAGATAAGATTATATCCCAAAGGGAATACGAAGCTGTCAAATTGGAATACGAAAACGCTAAAATCGCTTTTGATGCCGTTTCCGGCAACCGGACAGCCAACGGTGTGGGCGTCACCTCCCCTTTGCAGGGATTTGTGAAAAACATACTCGTCAAAGAAGGAGAATACATCACCGTAGGGCAGCCGCTGGCAACGGTTTCCCAAAACAAACGCCTGGTGTTGCGTGCCGAAGTGTCTGAAAAATATTACCACACCCTGAAAAACATCAACAGCGCCAATTTTAAAACACCATACGACAACAAAGTGTACGTCCTTTCCGAATTGAACGGTCGCATTTTGTCTTTCGGTAAAGGTTCCAACAGCGGTTCTTTCTACATCCCCGTTTCCTTTGAATTTGACAACAAAGGGGAGGTTGTTCCCGGAGCTTTTGTTGAGGTATTCCTGCTGGCGGGTGCACAGGAAAACACCCTGACTCTGCCCGTCAGCGCACTGACCAATGAAATGGGTGTATTTTATGTGTATGTGCAATTGGATGAAGAGGGTTACCGCAAACAGGAAGTGACGGTCGGCGGCAACAACGGCAAGGAAGTACAAATCCTGAAAGGGCTGCATGCCGGCGAACGCGTTGTAACCCGGGGGGCCTATCAGGTAAAAATGGCTTCCGCTTCCGGAGCTATTCCCCACGGCCACAGCCACGAACATTAATAAGTCGAACAGATCACATTTTAGCTGCATGGCGGGAGCAATCAAACCGCTTTCAGCTAAAGATGTCCTATTAAATCCCTTATATATATGCTGAATAAAATCATACAATATTCATTACGCAACCGGCTGCTCGTCATGATTTCGGCAGTAACGCTGCTTATCTGGGGTTCCTATACCGCTTCCACGATGGAGGTGGATGTATTCCCCGACCTGAATGCTCCGACCGTCGTGGTCATGACGGAAGCCCAGGGCATGGCACCGGAAGAAGTGGAGCGTTTGGTAACTTTCCCGGTGGAAACGGCTGTCAACGGTGCCACAGACGTACGCCGCGTACGTTCTTCCTCCACGACCGGATTTTCGGTGGTGTGGGTGGAATTTGAATGGGGCACAAACATTTATACCGCCCGGCAAATCGTATCTGAGAAATTAGCCACATTAGGGGACGCCCTCCCCTCCACTGTCGGCCAGCCCACATTGGGTCCGCAGTCTTCCATTCTCGGCGAAATGATGATTATCGGTCTGACAGCCGATTCGACTTCCTTACAGGATTTACGCACCATCGCCGACTGGACCATCCGTCCCCGTCTGCTTTCTACGGGCGGAGTGGCACAGGTTGCCGTTATCGGCGGAGAAATAAAGGAATACCAGATTCTCCTTGACCCTGCCCGGATGAAACACTATAACATTACGTTGGATGAAATCCTTCCGGCAGTGGACAATATGAATCTCAATTCCACCGGAGGCATCCTCTACGAATACGGCAACGAATACATTGTGCAGGGAGTAATGGCTACCACCCAAACGGAAGAATTAGGAAAAGCCGTAGTCAAGACCGTCAACGATATTCCGGTCATGCTCTCCGATATTGCAGACATCCGAATCGGCAATAAGGCCCCCAAATTGGGGCTGGCTTCCGAGAAAACGAAACCGGCGGTATTGGTCACCGTCACCAAACAGCCTGCCACCAATACCCTCGAGTTAACGGACAAGCTGGACGCCTCCATACAGGACTTGCAAAAGACGCTCCCCGCAGATGTACGGATTTCGACCGATATTTTCCGCCAGTCCCGCTTTATCAACAGTTCTATCCACAATATACAGCAAGCACTGTTTGAAGGCGCGCTGTTTGTGATTGTCGTACTGTTCTTCTTTCTGATGAATTTCCGCACCACCGTCATTTCATTGGTAGCGCTTCCGCTCTCGTTGTTGGTAGCCATTCTGGTGATGCACGCCCTGGGGCTGACCATCAATACGATGAGTCTCGGAGGACTCGCCATTGCCATCGGTTCTTTGGTGGATGACGCCATTGTCGACGTAGAAAATGTTTACAAACGCCTGCGGGAAAACCGACTGCTTCCGGCAACAGAACGTCTTTCAACCCGGCAGGTTGTTTTCGAAGCCTCGAAGGAGGTCCGGATGCCGATACTCAATTCCACGTTGATTATCGTCGCCTGTTTTCTGCCCCTCTTCTTCCTTTCGGGCATGGAAGGGCGGATGCTGATTCCTTTAGGCATTGCCTTTATTGTCGCTCTTTTCGCCTCTACTGTCGTAGCGCTGACCCTGACGCCGGTGTTATGCAGTTATATGCTGACTACGGAAAAAGCGCTGAGAAAAAGCGAAAAAGAGCCTGTGGTGTCGCGTACATTAAAAAAATGGTACCGTCGTGCCCTGCACTGGGCTTTAAATCACAAAAAGGCGGTGCTCGGTACTACCGGTGCTTTGCTGGTGGTGGCTCTGATTATCATGACCGGACTGGGACGAAGTTTCCTGCCCCCGTTCAACGAAGGCTCTCTGACAATAAACATCAGTACGATGCCCGGTATTTCACTGGAAGAGTCGGACAAAATGGGCAGAATGACAGAAGAGATTCTGATGGGCATCCCCGAAATACAGACAGTTGCCCGCAAAACGGGACGTGCCGAGCTGGACGAGCATGCCTTAGGGGTCAACGTGTCGGAGATTGAAGCCCCTTTCGAACTGGATAAGCGTTCACGGGAGGAGTTTTTAGAAGACGTGCGCCAGCAATTGGGCGAACTGAAAGGCGTGAATGTTGAAATCGGCCAGCCGATTTCCCACCGGATTGATGCCATGTTATCGGGCACGAAAGCCAACATCGCCATCAAGCTGTTTGGCAATGACCTCAATAAATTGTTCCAGCTCGGGACACAAATCAAATCCGCTATCGGAGAGATTGAAGGCATTGCCGACCTGAATGTGGAACAACAGATTGAACGCCCCCAGTTGCAAATCAAACCCAAACGGGACATGCTTGCCAAATACGGAATCACGTTGCCCGAATTTTCCGAATTTGTCAATGTGGCTCTGGCGGGAAAAGTCATTTCGCAGGTCAATGAAGGAGGAAAAGTGTTCGACCTCACAATCAAAGCCGACGACCAAAAAAGGGAGAACATGGAGGCGATCGGCGAGTTGATTATTGACGCCAACAACCGGAAAATCCCGCTTCATTATGTAGCCGAGATTCTGCCTTTGGCAGGTCCGAACACCATCAGCCGGGAGAACGTACAGCGTAAAATCGTGGTTTCCGCCAATGTGGCAGGCCGAGACCTGAAAGGTGTCGTCAAGGATATTCAAAAGGAAATCGAAGCCGAAATCAGTCTTCCCGAAGGGTACCATATCGAATACGGCGGACAGTTTGAAAGCGAGCAGGCGGCGTCCCGGGTGTTGTTCCTTACGTCACTGATTTCCATCCTTATCATTTTTCTGATTCTGTACCACGAGTTCCGAAGTCTCCCGTTAGCGAGCATCATTATGCTGAATCTGCCTTTGGCCATCATCGGCGGTATTATCAGCATCCGGCTCACCTCCGGGGTGATAAGTATTCCTGCGATTATCGGTTTTATCTCTCTGTTCGGTATCGCCACCCGGAATGGCATTCTGTTGGTTTCCCACTACAACCACCTGAGAGCCGGGGGGATGTCTTTGCGGGAAAGTATTATCCAAGGGTCTTCCGACCGTCTGAATCCGATTCTGATGACGGCCCTGACGTCAGCGCTGGCATTGATTCCTTTAGCTGTAGGCGGCGACCTGCCCGGCAATGAGATTCAAAGCCCGATGGCACAGGTGATACTGGGCGGGTTGCTCAGCTCTACCCTGCTCAACGGATTTGTCATTCCCGTCGTATACCTTTTACTGAACCGGAAAAGTCCGGACACCATCACTCACTCAGAAATACAAAATTCATGAAAAAATACATTTCTCTTTTTATACCTGCCCTGTTGCTCTATTCTGCCGCGCAAGCGCAGCAGGATATAAACAGTGTTCTGAAAAGCATCGAAAGTCGGAACAAGACGTTACAGGCAGAAAGCCGGCTGCACGCAACGCGGCAGCTTGAAGCACATACGGGAAATTACCTGGCCAATCCGACAGTAGAGCTCAACCAACTGTGGGCTGACCGGAGCGCCGGCGGCAATGTCAATGAGCTGGCAGTCGTCCAGGGATTCGATTTTCCTACGGTCTACACCAACAAGCATAAACTGGCAGACCTGAAAGCGACGACCTCCGGCTATCAGTATGCCGTGAGCCGTCAACAGATTTTACTATCCGCACAACAGCTCTGCCTGGAGGTCATTTATCTGCATAAGCAGAAAAAGTTAGCGAAAGAGAGAGCCGGGAATGCCCAGCATCTTTTTGAGCTGTATCAAAAACGGCTGGAACAAGGAGACGCCAACCAACTGGAGTTAAACAAAATCCAGCTGGAACGGCTGAATACGCGGAATGCCCTGCGGCTGAACCAGATTGCCATCGACGCAGCACTGGAACAATTACAGAATCTGAACGGCGGCGAAGCTGTCGGATTCCGTGCCGGAGAATATCCGGAGATGCCGGTATTACCCACCTATCCGCAACTGGAATCCGAATATTTAGCCAGCGACCCGGGTTTGAAAGATATGTCCGGCCAATCGGAAATCGCAGAGCGGGAAATCCGGCTGACCCGTGCCATGACCCTGCCCAAGTTTGACATCGGTTACCGGCGCAATGGCGGCAGCGGCGAAAGTATGAACGGCTTCAGAATCGGTATGTCCATCCCCCTGTGGGAAAACAAGAATACGGTCAAAAAAGCCAAAGCGCAGTTTGAATACACCACAGCCATGATGGAAGATAAACTGCAGTCGTTGAAATCCAATCTGAAACAACTCTACCAGCAAGTGCAAACCCTTTCGGATTCGCGCGAAGAGTACCGGAAAATTTTATCCGGCCAGCAGAGCATTGCATTGCTGAACAAAGCCCTGGACGCCGGACAGATTTCCATGATTGAGTATTTCACCGAGGTTACCACTTTCTATGAGAGCCGGCAGAATTACCTGGATGTCGAGCGCGACTATTTCAACGCCCTCGCCCAACTCTTTCAATACAAACTCTGAAACAAACGCCCGGAAGTTCTTGCTTCCGGGCGTTTTCCTGCTTAGCTTTCCTTCCCTCACACCCCATCACGCTCTTATGCTTGCCTTCTATCCGACACTTTGGACAATGGTGGGAATAAATCGGATGCCAAGGAGGGCGGCAATACGAAATGGATTGATTTTTCGGGGAAGTTTTTGGATTTTTCGGGATTTTCGTTTTTCTTTGCGATATCAATTCAATCCATAAGAAAGATTGTTTGAATTATAGAGAGGAGTTGAGAGACGGGCTCTGTGAAACTCCGACAACCTCAGTCGTTGCTGAAAGGTGCCAAAACCCGTCCCGGTAACCGGGAATTATAATTTAAAACAAATGCAGATGAAAGCAATCCACAATTTCGGTATGTATATGCGCAGCTTGCGCTGATTCTACTTTATTTACCCCCAAGCATAGGTACAGCCGTACCCTCATTCATGCAAGAGCGAAACGAAAGGGAGTTTTTGTATTCGCTCTATAAATAACCGCATTGTTATCCAGTAAAATTTCCATTATGGCCAAGTCATACGCAGAAATCAATGAAAAAATAAGAAAAGGAACTGCCGTAGTTTTAACGGCGGAAGAAGTGGCGGAATTGTCGCGGAGTGTTTCACCCCGAGAGATTGCAAAAAAGGTAGATGTCGTCACCACAGGGACGTTCGGAGCCATGTGTTCTTCAGGGGCATTTATCAATTTCGGACACGCCGAGCCTCCCATCCGTATGGAAAAAATAGAGTTGAACGGCGTACGGGTGAGCGGCGGCCTGGCTGCTGTTGATACCTATGTTGGTGCCACCGACTGCAATCCTGACCGTCCCGCTTACGGAGGCGCCCATATCATTGAAGACCTCATCAACGGGAAAGACATCACCCTGGAGGCTTGGGGCAAGGGCACGGACTGTTACCCCCGCAAACACATCAAAACGATAATCAATAAAGAGTCGGTCAATGAAGCCATCCTGTATAATCCGCGGAATGCCTACCAGAATTATAACGTAGCGACCAATACGACCGACCAGGTCAAATACACCTATATGGGTACGCTGCTCCCCCGGATGAGAAATGCTTCATACAGTACTGCCGGGGAGCTCTCTCCTTTGCTGAACGACCCGGAATGCCGCACCATCGGATTAGGCACCCGCATTTTTCTATGCGGCACGGAAGGGTATGTCACCTGGAACGGGACGCAGTTCCACTCTACCAGGGAGGTGAACGCTCACGGCATCCCGACCAGCAATGCCCGCACGATTGCCGTCATCGGCGACTTAAAAAATATGAGTACAGAATATCTGCGTGCCGCTTATTATGAAAAATACGGCGTCAGTATGTTTGTCGGCATCGGCATTCCGATTCCGGTATTGGATGAAGACATGGCACGACGGGTTTCCATCCGTAACGAGCAGATAGAAACAACAGTGGCAGACTACGGCAACGGTAACCAAGTTTTAGGCAAAACGAATTATGCCGCGCTGCAGTCGGGAGAAATAGAAATCGGAGGACGCAAGGTGAGAACAGCCCCCGTGGCCAGTTTAGCCCAAGCCCGAAAAATTGCCGGTACCCTAAAAAGTTGGATTCAAAAAGGAGAGTTCCTGCTGACGGAACCGGTTCGCCCCATGCCTACAGGTACCAGCCTGAAATCATTACAGGAAATCAAGAACGAAGAAAATCAATAAAACCATGATAAAGAAATTAGTGCTTTCGTTTCCGGTAGATGCCACCGACCGCTCCCTGACGTATGACCTGGTCAAACGGTATGACATCCGTATCAATATACTGAAGGCGGAAATCGAAGCCGGCAAATCCGGCAAACTATTGGTGGAGCTTGAAGCGGAAGAGGAACAGCTCGAAAAAGGGATTACCTATCTGGAGGAAAACAGCGTTACGGTGAGTCCGTTAGCCAGTAAAATTTCGTACGACAAAAGCCGTTGCATCAACTGCGGGAATTGTGCCTCCGCCTGTTTTTCGCATGCCCTGACTATCGGAGCGCCGGACTGGGAATTACAATTTAATCCGGAAAAGTGTATTGTCTGCAAGCTCTGTCTGAAATCCTGCCCACTAAAACTTTTCCGGATAGAATTTACCGAAGGGATATAATGATGGAATACAAGTACAGAACTTACCGGGAGCATTTTAAAACGGGCAGATGGAAGAAGTTCACCCTGAAATACAAGGAAACCGACGTATGGATAGGTGTGGACAAGGCTTCTTATCGCCCGGATATGCCGGGATATTGCCAGGAGCTTATCTGTCGGCTCAGAACTTCTATGGAGAATTATATAGCAACCGACCCGCATTATCTGACGGCATTGGAACCTTATGACGCCGGGGAGTCGGCACCGGAAATACTGAAACAGATGTCTGCCGCTGCCCGCCGGACAGGAATAGGCCCGATGAGTGCTGTCGCAGGTGCCGTGGCTTTTTGTATTGTTGAGGCCTTAAAGGAGAAATACCGGATACGGGAAGGGATTGTGGAAAACGGCGGAGACATCTATGCCGATATTCAGGAAGATATAGATGTTGCGGTGTTTGCCGGAACCTCTCCCCTGTCCGAAAAAGTCGGCCTGCACATTGACGCCGGGGAGGCTCCCTTAGGGATATGCACCTCTTCCGGGACCGTAGGCCCTTCGCTGAGTTTCGGAAAAGCGGATGCCGTCATGATTGTCTGCAAGGATGTTTTGCTTGCCGACAGTTATGCCACCCGTTTTGCCAACCTCATCCGGGAACCGAAGGACATTCCTCCCATACTGGAGGAAATCAGGACGAACCCAGACATCCTGTCCGCCATGGTTATCCAAGGTAATAAAATGGGTGTGGTGGGAAAATTTGAAATTAGACTTTTTAACTAAACACAAGCGGGTAGCGGATGTTGTTCCGGCTGCCCGGAGACAATTTACTTATGATTCAGAATCTTTTAAACGAAAAAATAGCCATCCTCGACGGAGCCATGGGCACAGCCATACAAACATACGGGCTGGACGAATCCCGGTTCAGAGGGAAGGAGTTTAAAGGCCATCCCGTCAACCTGAAAGGCAATAATGATATTCTGAACCTGACCGCTCCCGAAATTATCAGGGAGATTCACCAGGCTTATATCGATGCCGGTGCGGACATTATCGAAACCAATACATTTAACTCCAATGCCATTTCACAGGCAGAGTACCAATGCCGGGAGTTCGTATACAGATTGAACAAGGAAGGCGCACGCATCGCCAGGGCGGCTGCTTTGGAGTCTGAACGTAAGGTGTATGTCGCAGGAAGTATGGGTCCCACCTCCAAAACATTGTCCCTCTCTCCCGACATCAATCGTCCGGGATTCCGTCCGGTGGATTTCGACACATTGGCAGATACCTATTTCACCCAGGCAGAAGGACTGATTGACGGAGGAGCGGACTTGTTCATCGTTGAAACGGTTTTTGACGGTTTGAATGCCAAAGCGGCACTCTATGCCATAGACCGCGCCCAGCGTGCCAAAGGGACACAATTGCCCGTAATGGTGTCCGCAACTATCAATGACAAAAGCGGACGTACCCTGACAGGTCAGTCTTTGGAAGCATTGTTTACGGCGCTTTCCCATTACCCGCTATTGAGTTTCGGTCTGAATTGCTCTTTCGGTGCTTCCGACTTACAACCTTTTATAGAAAGGCTGTCCCGTTTTTTACCCTGTTATTTAAGCATTTATCCCAATGCCGGATTGCCCAATGAGATGGGGGAATACGACGAAACGCCGGAATGGACTGCCGGTTGTCTGAAGAAAATGGCAGAAGAGGGTTTGCTCAACATCGCAGGCGGATGTTGCGGAACCACCCCGGCACACATACGCGCCATACGCAATGCCCTGGCTTCCTGTTCTCCCAGACAACGGCAAACACAAAACTCTCCGCTGGTCGTCAGCGGTCTGGATGCTGTGGTTATCGACAAAGCACAAAATAATTTTATCCATATCGGAGAGCGGACGAACGTGGCAGGCTCGGCTAAGTTTGCCAAACTGATTCATGCCAAGGCCTATGAAGAAGCCTCCGCCATTGCCCGGAAACAGATAGAAAACGGCGCTTCGGTCATTGACATCAACATGGACGATGCCATGCTCGACAGTGCCGCCGAAATGGCCACCTTTATCCGGATTATCAACAATGACCCGGACATCGCCAAAGCGGCTCTGATGATTGATTCTTCGGACTGGAACACCTTGCTGGCAGGACTGAAAAACGCCCAGGGAAAATGTATCGTCAATTCCATCAGCCTGAAAGAGGGTGAAGATGAATTTTTAAGAAAAGCGGAAGAAATACGCCGTCTGGGCGCCGCAGTAGTGGTTATGGCTTTTGACGAGCAGGGGCAGGCCGTCAATTACGAGCGCAAAATCAGTATCTGTAAACGTGCTTACCGGCTGCTGACCGAAAAAGCGGGTTTCCCTCCCCGGGATATTATTTTCGATGTCAATGTACTCGCCATCGGTACGGGCATGGAGGAACACAACAATTATGCCGTCGATTTCATCCGTGCCGTGGAGTGGATAAAAACTCATTTGCCGGGTTGCCGTACATCGGGAGGAGTTTCGAATCTCTCTTTCTCTTTCCGTGGAAACAATACCGTGCGGGAAGCCATGCATTCGGTATTTCTTTACCACGCCATCGGCGCAGGTCTGGACATGGCAATTGTCAATCCCGCCATGCTGCAAGTGTATGATGACATTGAACCGACGCTCCTTCATGCCGTCGAAGAGGTTGTCCTCAACAAACATCCGCAAGCCACCGAGCAACTGATTGAATTGGCTGAAAAAATCAAACATATTTCTACCGGTACACAGAGCGTCAAAAACGAAACGTGGCGCACCCGTCCCCTGGAAGAACGGCTGGCCCATGCTTTAATCAAAGGCATTACGGAGTATCTGCCGGAAGACATCGGCGAAGCCCTGCATGCCTACGTTACTCCCGTTGAGATTATTGAAGGCCCGCTGATGAAAGGGATGGAGCGGGTTGGAAATCTGTTTGGCGAAGGAAAAATGTTTCTTCCGCAGGTAGTCAAATCCGCCAAGGTCATGAAAGAAGCCGTAAGTCTGCTCCAGCCGGAAATCGAAAAACACAATCTGCAAGGCGGAGGCTCTTCCCGCCGGCCTAAAATTGTCATGGCCACAGCGAAAGGCGATGTACACGACATCGGTAAAAATATCGTCCACATCGTTCTGAGCTGCAACAATTTCGACGTCATTGACCTCGGTGTTATGGTGGACAACCATGACATAGCAGAAGCCACCCTTCGTCACGAGGCCGATGTGATTGGCGTGAGCGGACTGATTACCCCTTCCCTTGCCGAAATGGAGGCCTTGTGCGAGTTGTTGCAGAAAAAAGGGATGAATGTTCCCCTTATTGTAGGAGGAGCCACCACCTCCGCCGTCCATACCGCCGTTAAACTTGCACCCAAGTACCACGGCGGAGTGCTTCACGGAGGTGATGCCTCACAAACAGTCAGCCGGATAAAGCATTTTTTACAAAACCCTGCGCTTTTCCTGTCCCGCCTCAGCGAAGAACAGGAGCAAATCAGAGATTTGTACTACCATTCCCGGCAGTCGCCCGTTTCGCTTCGGGAAGCCCAAGCAAAAGCCCCGGTTTTCAGCCCGGAAAGTTATGCTCTCCCCGACTCTTTCGGCAAAGAGCCGCTGGCCGTCAACAATATAGACCTCAGGGAACTGACCGGTCACATCGACTGGACACCCTTTTTCCATTTCTGGGGATTCAAGGGTAAATTCCCCGAAATTATCGAAAGTAATGAGGAAGCCCGAAAAACTTACCAAGCCGCACTGGATATGCTGGAACAGGTGGTTGCCGGAAATGAGTTGGAAGCCTCTTTAGTGGTCAGATTTTATCCCGCCTATTCGGAAGGGGATGATATTCTTTTAAACGACACCCATCGCCTGTGCATGCTGAGGCAGCAAACAGCCCAGGAACACTGTTTGTGTCTGTCGGACTATATCAAACCCCGGACACAAGGCCATAGTACGATAGGACTATTCTGTCTTAAAGTGGCGGACAAACAACCGGGATGTGACTGCCATGATTTCGGGCATTTACTCCGGGAAAGCCTCTGTGCCCGCCTCACCGAAGCCCTGGCGGAATGGATGCAGAAACAGATCAGCAACAGCCTGCATGTGATTCGTCCGGCATTCGGCTACCCGGCTTGCCCTGACCATTCCTTGAAAAAAGAGGTGTTCCGCTTACTGGAAGCAGAGAAACAAATCGGAGTGTCGCTAACGTCTTCTTATGCGATTCAACCGACCACCAGCCTCTGCGGCATGCTCATTGCCCACCCAGAAGCCCGTTATTTCAGTATCGGAAGAATAGGAAAAGATCAATTAGCATCCTATTGCCGGAAAAGAAATATTTCAGAAACAGAAGGCATCCGCCTGTTAGGTTCATTCATTCAATAAGCATTTCAGCCATCCCGACTATGAAAATAATAGATATACTCAACAGCAAAACCCGGCCTTTTCCCTCGTTCGAACTGGTTCCTCCGTTGAAGGGAAGCGACATCAACAAACTTTACAAATCCATTGAGCCGCTGATGGAGTTTAAGCCGCCCTTTCTCAATATCACGTACCACCGGGATGAAGTGGAATTCCGGCAGAAGGGAGACGGCACTTTTGAAAAAGTAACGGTAAACAAACGCCCCGGCTCTGTGGCCATCGCCGCCGCCATCATGAAACGCTTTCAGGTGGAGGTCGTTCCTCACCTGATATGCGGAGGTGCCAGCAAATACAAGCTGGAAAACGACCTGATTGACCTCAACTTCCTGGATATCCAGAATGTAGTTGCCCTGCGCGGGGATGCCATTCCGGGACAAAAATATTTCAGTCCCGAACCCGACGGGCACAAATACAGCTGCCAGTTGGTCGAACAAATCCACAACATGAACCGGGGGAAATATTTGGATGAAACCCTCACCGACGCTATTGCAACAAATTTCTGCATCGGCGTGGCAGGCTATCCGGAAAAACATTACGAAGCCCCGAATCCGGAAATGGATATTGCCCACCTGAAAAAGAAAGTGGAGGCAGGAGCCGACTATATTGTCACGCAAATGTTTTTCGATAACCAACGCTTTTTCCGTTTTGTGGAAAAGTGCCGCGAGGCAGGAATCACCGTCCCGATTATTCCCGGATTGAAACCCATTTCCACCCAAACGCATATTGAACTGCTGCCCCGCGCTTTTAGCATCGACTTGCCGGAAGAGCTGATGAAAGAAGTGCGCAAATGCAAAAACAACGAGGCCATTTATCAGGTGGGGATAGAATGGTGTACGATGCAAAGCAAAGAGTTGCTCGCCCAAGGAGCCTCGGCCATCCATTATTACACGATGGGGAAAGCGGACAATATACGCAAAATCCTCACTGCGGTATTTTAGACACCGGGATTTATTATAACGAAATTTGTTTATACTTTTGAGCATCTTTAAAGCGAATGCATGAAAACCGGTCTATTGTTTTTATTTCTATCCGTATGGGGTTTGTCCTTATGTGAAGCGCAATCCCGGAAAAGTATCGATACCAGCACGGACATCCTGGCCCTGTTAAATCCGATAGCTGGTTTTACGGGAAGCCTGATCATCAAGGATTATAAGGGGACGAAACAAGTTGTCCTGGGCGGTTTGACCAATCTGGCAGCCAACTACATCCTGGAATACAGCATACGCAAAAAACGTCCCGACGGGAGCGGCAACCACGCTTTTCCCTCCACCCACACATCGGTGTCTTTCCAGGGTGCCGCCTTTCTGCAAAGACGCTATGGCTGGAAATTCGGCGCCCCGGCTTATGCAGTTTCCGCTTACGTGGGATGGGGACGGATCTATGCCAAAAAACACGACATTTGGGATGTGCTCGCCGGAGCTGCTTTAGGAGCCGGAAGTGCTTATATCTATACCCGTCCGTTTACACGCAAACATGAACTCACGCTGGCTCCGGCAGTAATGGGTTCAGGGTGTCCCGGCATTTATGCTTCCATCCGTTTCTGATGTTGCCCGCGATTTAATTCCATTATGATAAAGAAAGGGAAAAAAGCGTTGTTCGTACTATTCTGCTTGTGCCTCATGGCAAGTTGGTGGTTTATGTTACCCACTCCGCTCTTCCGCACACCTTATTCAACGGTTTTGACCGACCGGGATGGACAGATTATAGGCATGTCCGTAGCCCACGACCAGCAGTTCCGTTTTCCGGGTACCCCCTTCCTGTCCCCCAAATACATTGTTTCACTGATTACTTTTGAGGACAAACGGTTCTTTTCCCACCGGGGCGTAGACCTCACGGCTTTACTCCGGGCATGCCGTCAGAACCTCACGTCTGGCAAGATTGTCAGCGGCGGCAGTACACTCAGCATGCAGGTAGTACGGATTGCCAGGGGAAATCCGCCGCGTACCTATATGGAAAAATTCAAGGAGTTGTTTCTCGCCTGGCGGCTGGAGCAGCAATATACCAAATATGAAATTCTGCAAATGTATGCCATGCATGCTCCTTTCGGCGGAAATATCGTAGGCATGCAGGCGGCTTCCGAAAAATATTTCCATCGTTCCCCGGAACAGCTAAGTTGGGCGGAAGCGGCTTTTCTGGCAATACTTCCCAATGCCCCGGCACTGAAAAACCGTCAAATGCTGAAAGAGAAACGGGACGGGCTATTGAAAAAATTACATAAAAAAAAATGGCTGAATGACGAGGACTACCTGCTGGCAGTGGCGGAACCCCTACCGGAAAAGGTTGCCTCCACGGAAAGCATTGCTCCACACCTCATGACCGAAGCCGTACTGGCTCAAACCGGTAAAACCGGACATTCCACCATCGACAGGCATTTGCAGAAACAGGTAAACGAAATCGTCGCCCGCCACAGCCGGTTGCTCAGCCAGAACCACATCTACAATCTGGCAGTCCTTGTTGCCCATGTCCCCTCAGGCGAAGTGCGGGCGTATGTGGCAAACAGCCCCGCACAGGCCGGAAGCCGCGGGAATGAGGTGAATGTCATCAAATCGGTGCGCAGCTCCGGCAGTATCCTCAAACCGACGTTGTATGCCCTTATGCAACAGGAAGGTCATATCCTGCCGTCTACCCTGATTCCGGACATTCCTTCCCGTTTCGGACAATATGCACCGTCCAATTTCAACAAGACGTTTCAAGGCGCCGCTCCGGCTGACCGGGCTTTGGCTCTTTCGTTAAATATACCTTTTGTCCGCATGCTGAAAGATTACGGCTTCGGCAGGTTCCGGGATGATTTGAAACGCCTGGGCATTCACTCACTAAACCGTTCGGCAGAGGAGTACGGACTAAGCCTGATTTTAGGAGGAGCCGAAACTTCCCTGTGGGATTTATGCAACATGTACGGAGGGATGGCATCCGTCCTCCGCCATTATAACGAGCATGACGGGCAATATTTTGCAGGAGAATATGAACGGCTGAGATTTTGGAAAAAGCAACAGGAACAACGAAGCTCGGTCATCCGTCCGGAAGAAGCTCCGCTGAGTGCAGCCTCCATCTGGCTTACCTTCAAAGCCCTGCAAACCGTGGAACGCCCGGAGCTGGAATCAGGCTGGAAAAACTTTGCCGCCTCCATGAATCTGTCCTGGAAGACGGGAACAAGTTTCGGGTTCCGTGACGCCTGGGCTATCGGGGTGAATGCAGACTGGGTAGTCGGAGTATGGGCTGGAAACGCCGACGGAGAAGGCAGACCGGGATTGGTCGGCGTACGTGCCGCCGCGCCTGTATTATTTGAAGTAGCCGGATTATTACCCGTTACGGGCAGATTTTATAAACCAGCCGATGAACTGACAGAAGCAGTTGTTTGCCGGAAAAGCGGATACCGCGCCTCGTCACTCTGTGAAACCACGGATACCATCCAAATCTGCCGCAACGGAAAACGCACAGAACTCTGTCCGTTTCATCGGCTGATACACCTGGATTCTACAGAAAAATGGAGGGTAAACTCAATATGTGAAACCCCGTACAAAATGCATCCCCGCTCCTGGTTCGTACTCCCCCCTGTCCAGGAGTGGTACTACGCCCGCACTCATGCCGGTTACCGCCGCCTTCCTCCCTACCGGAAAGACTGTGCCACTCCCGAAGATATGATGGATTTGATTTATCCTCCGAAAGGGGCACGTGTATTTATCCCCCGCGATTTCGGCGGGAAAAAAAGCCGGGTGGTATTTGAACTGGCACACCGGGCACCGGCAACAGAAGTGTATTGGCATATCGACAATCACTATGCCGGCATGACCCAACATGTCCACCAAATGGAACTCAACCTGACCGAAGGCAAGCACCTGCTGACTTTAGTCGACGCCCACGGCAACAGCCTGCAACGCACCTTTCATGTCGTCAGCAAAATCAAATAAAGGAATTCCCCGGTCCTCAAGAAAGCCTGCACATCTCACCACCAACCCATAAACAAAATGAAGTCAAAAACATTTTAAAGGTAAGTTAAAAGCAGATTAAATCTTTTTCCAATAGGATTTAACTTGGATTTAATATGGATTTAACCTGGATTTAATATGGATTTAACCCGTTTTTAATTATGAGACAGGCAACAGAAAATCATATCTTTTTTCATCGAATATTTTTTTCTTTTAAAATAAGCATTACCTTTGTAGCCGCAATGCCACTTTAGCTCAGCTGGTAGAGCGACGCATTCGTAATGCGTAGGTCGCGAGTTCAAGTCTCGCAAGTGGCTCGCTCTCAAGAGGTCTTTTTCAGACCTCTTTTTTATTGAGGAACAAAAAGCACTCTTTTCCCGGTCAGATGAAACATATTTCAGCTTTTAGACGCAACTGAATAAAAGATTTCCCCCATTACAGACACTATTTTCCATTTCGGAACAGTCTACCAATACACTGGAAACAAATGAATTAGAAATTGTTGAACGTTAAAATCCAAAAACTTTTCTCTTTTTTAACTTTTTTGCACGATTTTTGCATGATAAAATCGTGATGAAAAACAGGTCTCTGAATGTTTGAAAACACGGCTGAAAGCCAGCGTTTTCTGAACGGCACAAAGACTGTATGTTATTATGTCTCAGAGAATCATATATGAATAGATGCATAAAATTTGACGGACTGTTTTTATTTTTCATACTTTTCCTGCTTTTTTTCAGCGGATGCGAAAAACATCACATTGAAAATAAAGCGGAAAAAGAAATAAACTTCAATCTGAATTTGGCGACCAGTTCCGATTTTCACATCATTACCCGCACCCAATCGCCGGATTCACTTTTCCCCATACCGGAAACGGATGATTTTAAGATTCAGTTGTTAAACGCTTCGGGAAGCATTATCAAGGAATGGGCCACTTATTCTGAAATGCCGCATCCCGTAAAGTTGCAGGCAAATAATAAGATTCAAATCAAGGCTTCGCACGGCACCTTGGGAAGAAGTAATTTTGACGCTCCGTATTTCAGTGGTGATACCACTCTGTTGCTGCAAGGCGACCAGGAAACCAATATCACCCTCACAGCCGGAATAGACAATGTATTAGCATCTGTCCACTACCGAGACAATTTTAAAAACTATTTCAAGGATTATTCCACCCAACTGATTACTTCCTCTGATACCATTGTTTTCGGCAAGGAGGAAAAACGTACGGCCTTTTTACCTACGGGAAAACTGGATGTGGTGTTGAATATGACTAAAAACGATTTAACCACCACTTCCCTCCGCGCGGTCTCTCTCACTAATACGAAAGCAGCAGAGTATTATCGTTTCAATGTCACACTCGGAGGAGAACAGGGGTATGAAAAGCTGTTCATCAGCTTTGACTCTTCGACTATCGAACAACCGATTGAAATCGCGTTGCCGCAAGACTGGCAAGCCCACAAAAAACCTTATCTTACGCCGGCTTTTGACACTGTTCCCATTCACGACTTTTTAGTAGGAGAAAGTTGTCCGAAAGGCACATTCTATACGTTGATTACCGCTATCGGAAAAATCGGTTCGTGCAGAATAAGAACCAATTCCGCCAGTTTAACCGCCGCAGGGTGGCCGGCAGATGTTGATTTGCTCAAGCTGACCAATGCCAACAGAAACCGCCTGCACCGCTTTGGACTGACGTGGTCGGAAGCAATGGAAAATGCCAATATGGCAGAACTCGATTTTTCCGGCATCGTAACGAATTTACCTGCCGGGAAGCACATCATTACCGTAGATGTCACAGACATTTCAGGACAACATTGTGTGCCCTTAAACCTTAAATTTCATATTACCCCTCCCCTCTTTGAGTTAGTTGCTCCCGACAAGCCGGCAATAGCCCGAAGTCTGGAATATCCTTTCAAAATCCGGATAAGCGGCGGTGCTCCTGAAAATATTATTATTGAATACCTGAACGAAAACCAGGCTTTCGGTGTGAAAGAATGGACTAAGTGTAATGTCAATTCATGGAATTGGAATCCGACAATGGATACCGTCTATATGTACACCAAAGTAAACATCAATAAAGCGACGATACAATTCCGGGCAAAATATGGTGACGAAACAACGAATGAAATCACTCTAAGTGCAGTAAACCCGACATTCCGACTTCAAAAGGACGGACCGGAATGGGCAAAACGTGCATCACTGAATATCGAACAAACCGACGGTACGCACGGATTGGCACAAAATACATTGACCGAACAATATGATGTACAGATTTCTACGGATAAAACAAATTGGACTCATGTTCTGACGGAAAGCATTCAATTCGATGAAATCAATAATTTGGTCAAATTTGAGGTCAAGCAATTGGAAGGTAATCATACTTATTATGTCCGGGTTGCTTTTGACGCCAAAGCAGATTTAGATATTTGCTATTCAGACCCTATTGAAATAAAAACCGAAGAAGCTTTGGAGTCGCCCAAAATATTATTCAACGGAGACAAAAAAGTTAATGTTCAAAAAGGAGGACGATACGGGAAAAAAGTACTTTGGGAACAATGGGCTGATTATGAATACACTGATATATTTTATTACGAACTCACATCTCCTTGGGAGAACGTTAATTTAAAAACAATACCAAGCTCTGCCACAGTAAAAAATAGCTGGTATATGGTTGCCTCTACTCTCCCTAAAGACAATGGTGTGTTATTACGCAATGTCGGATGGGACAATACAGGAGAAAGTGTTCCTGAGGATAAAAGCAAAAGATCACTAAGCGAATTACCGGCCCCTGAAAACATAAAACACTATTCCGCCGGAAAATTATTCTTATGTACAGGTCCATATGAATTTGACCATACTACATATGAAGGGCATTACAACGAAGGTATAACTTTCACATCCCGTCCTTCGGCATTAAAATTTTCATACACATATAGCCCCACAAACGGCGATAAAGGTTTTGTAAAAATAGAGGTACTGGATGAAGATAACAACGTCATCGGCCAAGGAAATAAAACTTTTGAAGAACAAGCATCAATCTCAATCGCTTCTGTACCAATAAAATATACAAATACACAAAAAAAAGCGGCCAAATTAAAAATCATGTTTGCTTCCTCTGCAAGCTGTTCCTATAATCAAAAAGAAGAAGATTTTAACATTAAACCATTTACCATAGACAGGAATGCTGAGGCAATCCGAACCGGCAGTGAATTTTTCATCGCCAATGTCTCTCTATTCTATGACTAATATTGTATAATTATTGAAAATACCATACCATGAAAAGATTTACGCATGTTTTTATCTTTTTAATTGCTTTGTTCACACTCCTTGCCTGCAAAAAAGAGCATGTCGGATATGATCCCCAGACGGAAAGCGGTTCACTACAGCTCAATAAAATAGGTATCAATGTCATTCTATCTCAAACGACTCCCAGTTCAAGAGCAGCCATTGATACGAAAGATTTTATCGTTACTGTTTATGACAACAAAACCGGAGCTGTTGCTCAGGATGTAAATAAAGAAGATGCCATATATACATATGGAAATATGCCCGAAATTATTACGCTCTATACCGGAGAGTATTATATCGTTGCCTCTTCTCTGCAAGAAATGCCCGCTGCAGCCTGGGAAACACCCTATTACGAAGGGAGATCGGAAGTTTTTACTATAAAAAAATCAACGCTCACACCGTTGTCCGACATCAATTGCACACAAAAAAATGTAAGAATAACAGTATCCTATACAGAAAGATTGAAACAGGAACTGGCATCTTTTTATGCAGTAATAGCCCTGAGCAACAACGAAAATGCACACCTCGAATTTGATAAAGAAGCCAAACTTGCCGGTTACTTCAAACCCGGAAAGCTAATTGCCATATTAAACGGAGAGCGTAATGATGAGGAAAAGGAAGAGGTTTCGGTACAAGTTAATCTCGATTCCATCACTCCCGGACAACACCAAAATATTGAATTTGACGTTACTTTCAGTTCTATGAAATTAACCATCCATGTCAATACCGACCTTGATATTATTGACAAGGATATTATTGTTCCTCCGGACGAGGATGAACCTATTGAAGATCCAGATACCATTCCGGTTGACCCAACGCCCGTTCCGCCCTCAGAATCCATCACAATTATCGGCAGAGGTTTCAATATTGACAAAAATATAGAGTTTGCCGTGGGTGAAACCAAAGATGTTGTTGTCGATATCACTGCTGCCAAACAGATATACAATTTATGGGTGGAAATCGATTCTCCGTTTTTAACGGAAGAAGAATTGGGCGGTTTAGGTATTCCTAAAAAATTCAATTTAGGCGATCTTACTCCGGCCCTGAAAACAGCTTTCGGTCCCGAAGGATTGGGATTAATCGACGGTGACGTGAGAGGGAAAGACGCCCTGGTATTCGATATTAGCCAATTTACCGCTTTGTTATTGCAAGCCGGTACCCATAAATTTATTATCACGGTAGAAGACTATGAAAATAACTTCCAGACAAAAACCTTGACTCTCGTTAATCATTAATAATTGATTTATGCTGAAAAATACCATAAGATTCCTGCTGTTTTTCTTTTCCTGCACCTTTCTCGGCTGTCAAGACGACAGAATCGAAGAAGAGGGTGACGGATTGCTGAATCTGCAAGTCAGTTTCAATACGAAAAGCAATCCGGAAATTAGTGTGAGAAGCGTGGAAAGAGATTACGCCGTAGTCATTAAAAATGCGGACGGACGGATAATGAGAAGATACCCCACCCGGGCGGATGTGCCGGAAGAAATTGCATTGGCTGCGGGAACCTATACAGCAGAAGTGACTTCGGGCGAGAATCCGGAAGCAGCATTTTCCAGTCCTTATTTCACCGGCAGCCATTCGCTGACCATCAAAGCCAACGAATCTTCTAAAACAGAGATCGAATGTACACTGGCAAATGCCAAAGTGTCCGTCAATTACTCTGACCGACTCAAACAATATTTTTCTTCTTACAAAACTTCGGTCAGTGTTCCCAAAGGATGTATTACTTTTACCGAAGACAATAAAGAAAGCGGCTATTTCAAAGTGACCAATGACAGCATAAGACTCTCCTGGGAATTAGCCGCCACCAATACTGCCGGTCAGGATTTCACTAAAAGCGGAGAATTTCAGGCTAAAAAGCGCCAGCATTATTCCCTGAATTTTGATATTGAAAACCACCAAGGTTCAGAAGAAGGAGGACTGAAAGTCAACATCATTGCCAATGACGATGTCGTTCGCAAAGACACAACCATATCCCTCGTTTTACGTACCCTACCCGAAATTGCCGGAGACAATTTTGACATTACCGCTCCCGTTGCCTTACAATACAAAAAATACGAAGGTGCTGTGTACAAAGTCAATATCAAAGGAACGCCATCCATTGATTCCATTCTTTTTACTCACAACTGCGAACATTTACATACAAACCAAGTACCTTACAGCTTTAATTTATATAACATTACCCCTCCTGCACTGGAAACCATGAAGAATGCCGGTCTGATTTGGGAAACGAACTCCGACAGTACGGCAAGCATGGATTTTACCCCTATGTTAAATAAATTGGAAGTGGGCAGTTATGAATTTACCTTTCATGTTCACGACTCTAAAGGCAAAAACAATACAGGCACCTTTCAACTTTCGATTGTTGATGCAGATGTGTTGACGATGTCCGTTCCCAACGGCGTTTCCGGAGATATATGGGCTCGTCATGCACGTTTGGGCGGACAGTGGCTGACAGACGCCCAACCCGATAATCTTCAAATCCGTTACCGGGAAAAAGGAGCATCCGCATGGGCAGCTACCGTATCAGCTTCTGAAATCAACACCAATGACGCTCAGTTCTACGTATCCATTGATAACCTCGAACCTGAAACAATTTATGAATATCAGGCACTATCCAGTAAAAACGGAGTAACAGTACCTGCCAATATTCAAACTTTTACTACGGATATGGCCGCCCCCCTTCCTAACGGAAGTTTTGATGAATGGGACGGCACATACCCATGGGCCGCCGGCAGTGATGAAAAAGACAAATTCTGGGATACAGGAAATAAGGCGGCTGAAGTTGCCAAGTTAGTCCTTACGCAATCGTCCGACGTACTACCCTCCGGTGTTTCCAATGGAAAATCGGCCTGGTTGAAATCCCAATATACCAAGGCTTTCGGTATTGCGGATGTATTTGCTGCCGGAAATATTTTTTCCGGACAATTTGGTAAAATCGAAGGGACAAGCGGCGCTTCCATGACTTTCGGACAGCCTTACACCTCCCGTCCCTCAAAATTAAAAGGCTATTATAAATACAATTCCAAAACGATTGACTGGGATAAAAAAGGCGGCTTGTCCGGCAAGGAAGACCGTTTCCATATTTATATCATCCTGGCGGATGAAGCGCATTATCTCAATACCACCAATCAATCCACCCTGTTTGATATGGAAAAAATCAAACGCGGAGAAGATCCTCATGTCATTGCTTTTGCAGAACTGAGCAATGAAAAATTTGACGAAAACGGCAATGACATCACCCCGGCTGTCAAAATGAATGATTATGAAGCTTTTGAAATTACATTACAATATTATAAAGAAAATATCAGACCGACCCATATTATTGTAGCAGCAAGTTCCAGTAAATACGGTGATTTCTATACCGGAGGTATCGGTAGCGAACTCTACATAGACGAATTTGAACTGGTTTTTGAATAAAACCGCTTCCGAATAACAGAAAAGCATGCATCATTTACACCGCTTTATTTTATTATCCCTGCTCTGTCTGCCGTTTGGCTTATTTGCCCAACGGTTCGACAGAGGGATCACCCAAATTACATTTATTCCCAAAGGGCAATGGATTACGGGATGTAATATCTCCTATTCCCAGCACACGAATGACAATTATAAATTCATTGTAATCGAAGGATGGGACGGAGAAGGATACAATTTCAGTGTCAGCCCTTTTTTACTCTACTGTTTTAAAGACAATCTGGCAGCCGGCAGTAAATTCGAATATACCCGTTCACTTCTACGAATCGATAATTTAGACATCAGTATCGACGATGATATGAGTTTCAGTCTGAGCGATATATATACGCTCAAACACGGATTCTATGCCACAGGGTTATTCCGGGCTTATCTGAATTTAGGAGAAAACAAACGCTTCGGTTTGTTTAACGAGGTACAGCTAAAATTCGGAGGGACACAAAGCAAACTGGTTTCCGGTAGCGGCGAATCCCTCACCGGAACATACGAATCCTCTTTCGATTTCGGTTTGGGTATGGCGCCCGGCATGATTGCTTTCGTCAATGATTATACTGCCGTAGAAGTCACGGTAGGGGTACTCGGTTTTAACGTCAAATCCATCAACCAGACCACAGACCAGGTGATCGTCGGTTCCCGAAAAACCAGTTCCGCCAACTTTAAAATCAATCTTTTAGCCTTAAGTCTGGGGCTCTCTTTTTATTTATAATCGACATAAGGAGTGAAACACGGGGTATTACAATTATTCATTCTACTTTTTATTGCAGGTTGCTTCAACCTACAGGCATCTCCCCTTGAATTTACTCCTTCCGTTCAAGATACAACCACCCGATACGGTTATTGGACCGACATACCTCCTAAAAAAGAAAAAAAGCAATGGAACGTGTTCGGCATTAAAATTCCTATATATACCCCTCCGAAACGCATGGAAAGAGGCATTGTCAAATCTCTCTTTATTCCCGCAAAAACATGGCAAACCGGAATATCTTTTTCCCATTATGAAGAAAATAATGACGATTACGATTTTCTGATTATTGAAAATTGGAAAGGAAAAGCCTATTCGCTCCGGATCAGCCCGTTTTTCTGCTGGTATTTCAAGAACAACCAGGGAGTCGGCGGACGTTTCACATACAAAAACACCCATTTCAATATCAGAGAGTTAAGTATCTCCATTGAAGACGACATGAGTTTCACATTGGACAATGCCTACATCACAAACCAAATGTATCAATGCGCAGCCTTTGTTCGAAATTATGTGGGTCTGCACTCCCGCATCGGCGTTTTCAACGAAACCCATCTCACTTACGGATACGGGAATGGTAAACTGTCGGTTGGCAACACGGAAGTCCCCAACCGCACTTCCCAAACAACACACGAAATACAGTTGGGTATTCGTCCGGGAATATGCGGATTTGTAACCAATTCGGTGATGTTTGAATTTTCATTTGAAGTGGGAGGACTCCGTTACAGGAAGATTTCCCAAATCATAAACAACGAAACGAAAGGTACCCGTACAACCGGTATCGCCAATTTCCGGCTGAATCTTCTCAGCCTGAATCTCGGACTGGCTGTTTGTATTTAAAAAGAATTATTATAATTTAGAGGCGGATGAAACGTTTACTTATTTATCTTTCGATCTGTTTTTTACTGTTTTCCTGCATAAAAAACGATATTCCCTACCCGACCATCTTCGGGGGATTCAAATCTTTTACGGTAGAAGGTCAGAAGGAAAACCCGGAAATCAATACGGAAAATCTGACAGTAACCATCCGGTTGCTGGACACAGTCGATCTCGCACATGTCAAACTTATATCCTATCAACTGACAGACAGCACGACAATATCTCCCCTACCTGAAGAATATCTGAATTTAACGTCTCCAAAAACTTATGTGCTATCCACTTACCAGGAGTATAAATGGCAAGTAAAAGCCGAACAAATCATTGAACGGAAATTCAGGGTAAAAGATCAAATCGGAGAAAGTCAAATTGATACAAGCAAACGAAGTGTTCTCGCTTTTGTACCGGAAAACGTATCCACCCGCAACATTACCATCGAAGAAATACAATTGGGTCCTTCCAATAGCAGAATATCACCTGATCCCGCTACAGTAAAAGACTTTACTATGCCTCAAACATTTACTGTAGAATACCGGAAGATTAAAGAAACATGGAAGATTATGATTATGAAATCCAAGGTGTTAGTAACCACAGAAGCTCCCGACGCATTTGTTACCATCGCTTTTTTTAAGGGAGTCGGACAAGCCGGCGCCGACAACGGATTTGAATACAAAAAATCGTCCGAAACAAACTGGATCAAAGTAGACCCCTCGCTGATTTCAGACGAAGGAGGAAATTTTTCCGCTAAAATTACCGGACTATCCCCCGAAACAGCCTATGTATGCCGGGCATATTCCGGCACAAATTATGGAGAGGAATTCCAATTTACAACAGAACCTGCTACTCCTTTAGAAAATCCGAGCTTTGACGATTGGTGTACCGACGAGAAAAATAACAAACTCTGGTATCCTTGGGCACAAGGAGGCACTTCTTTCTGGGATACAGGCAACAAGGGAGCCACCACTATGGGAGAAAGCAATACTACCCCCAGTAATGAAGTGGCACCAGGAGCATCCGGAAAATCAGCTCTCCTGGCAACAAAATTTGTCGGAATCGGTTCGCTTGGAAAATTGGCTGCCGGAAATATGTTTGCCGGAGAATACGTTAAAACCGACGGCACAAACGGTATCCTTAACTTCGGACGCCCTTATACCTCCCGTCCCCTGCGTCTGAAAGGAATGTTTAAATACAAATCCACTCCTATCAGCCACACCTCTACCAGCAATCCGGATCTCTCCGCATTAAAAGGACAACCCGATACCTGTTATATGTACTTTGCATTAATTGATTCAGATAAACCTGTGGAAATCCGGACAAAACCCAGCGTACGCAACCTGTTTAATCCCAAAGATCCCTCTGTAATCGCTTATGCGGAATACTATACCGCCGAAAATATTACATCGTGGCAGGAATTTAATCTCGAACTGGATTACCGGACGACCAACAGAAAACCGACTTACATGGTGCTTGTTTTTTCTGCTAGCAAATACGGCGACTATTTTACGGGAGGCAATGGCAGCGTACTCCAACTCGACGAATTAAAACTGGAATTCGAATAGTAAAAAATGCAATGCCGGAAAGTTCTTCCGGCATTTTCATTTAAAATCTGGGGATATACCGATGGCAATAAGGTGCCTTCCCGGTTTTATTGTAATAATTCTGATGATATTCCTCCGCCTTCCAGAAAACAGTTGCCGGAGTGACCCGGGTGACAACCTGGAAACCCTTTCCTTGTAATTGCCCGATTAACTCTTCTGCAATCTCCTTTTGCCGGGAGGTCGTATAAAATATTTCCGAACGATATTGATCACCCAAATCCGGTCCCTGTCCGTCCGACTGTGTCGGATCATGTATTTCAAAAAAGAGTTTTGCTAATGTAGTATAACTCACTTTTTTCGGATTAAATACAATCCTGACCGCCTCTGCATGTCCGGTCGTGTGGGAACATACCTCCCGATAAGTCGGATTTTCAGTTGATCCGCCGATATAGCCCACTTCGATAGACAATATCCCCGGTTGCTGCTGCATGAGATGCTCCACTCCCCAAAAACATCCCCCGGCAAAAATAGCCACCTCGGTCTCTTCTTGCTTATCCTCAGGAACAAAATCCATAGATATCGAATTAACACAATGCCGAGTATCTTTAGGAGTAAATCCTTCACCGGTAAAAACATGACCCAAATGACCGCCGCATTTCGCACAAACAATCTCAGTACGTCGCCCGTCAACATCCGGCAAACGCCTCACTGCTCCCGAAATCTCTTCATCAAAACTCGGCCAACCACACCCGGAATCGAATTTGGCTTCCGAAAAATACAACGGCGCACCGCATTGTTTACATACATACGTCCCCCTTTCATGAAAATTATAATATTTCCCGCTGAAAGGGAGCTCCGTACCCTTATTAAGGATTACTCTCTTTTCTTCATTCGTTAATTCCTTATTCATCGTCTGTCCCATTAATAGTGTGCCTACAATCAAACAAGCCAAAAATAATATACTCTTTTTCATCATCAATCAGATTCTGTCGTTTTTTACGAAAGAAAATTGCTTTAGTCTCCAGAAAATCAACTTTATTTTTTCACATTGCATAAAGCCCCCTACAAATGAAAAAATATGGGGGCCCTGTACATCACCAGGGGCAGATATAATGTTTATCGCTTTGCTGGCTGCTAAAATCAATCCCTGGGCATGTCTGATGATTGCCACTTCCAGAAACCGACTCGGAGGATTAGTAATTTATTACATCAGCTATTCAGGTAAGCCGGAAAAAATCAAGCGGTTCCTCAAACTGACACCGGAACAACTGGAAAAACAAAAAAAGAAAATTAACCGATATGGAACTCTTATGGCTCTGTTTGTTTGGGTTCCCCTTATAGGAGACGTATCCAACATCGCCTTGGGATTCTACCGTATCAAACCGCCCCCCCCCTCTTCCTGATGTTTATCGGACATATGATCCGTTTTCTCCTTTGGATAATACTGTACCTGATTTTCGCCAATAATCTGATCTCGTTCTAAATCACTCTGATTATTTCAGTGAATCCAAAAGAGTGTTCAAATTGGATGTAAAAAGACGCACAGCAATCGCCAGCAGAATAATTCCGAAAAACTTACGCAACACATATACTCCGCCCTTTCCTACCACGCGCTGCACATAATCCACTTTCTTTAATACAAAATAAACAAAAAGCATATTCAAAGCTACCGCTACAATGATGTTCAAAACATTATATTCCGCCCGTAAAGAAAGTAAGGTAGTAAAAGAAGCCGCACCAGCAATCAACGGAAAAACCAAAGGTACCAAGGTTGCGGAATCCGTAGGTCCGTCATTCTTAAAAATCTCTACCCCAAAAATCATTTCACATCCCAATACCAATATCACCAAAGCCCCCGCCACTGCAAAAGAAGAAATATCAACATTGAATAAAGAGAGCAAGGAGTTGCCCACAAATAAAAAAGATACCAGAATAACGAACGAAAAAACAGCTGCCTGACCGGCATCTATTGTTTTTTTCCTCTCCTTTAAACCCAATATAATCGGTATAGAACCCAAAATATCAATAACAGCAAACAATACAATAAATGCACTAAAAACTTCCTTAAAGCTAAAATAAATATTCATAGTCTGTAATTTCTAAAGTAACAGCAGAAAGATTTGTTTAATTTAAAACAAATACATGACATGTTGTTAAATTTTCACAACACAAAAATAGGAAATTATTTTAAAACGTCGAAGAATAGAAAGCGTAAAAATCTTTTAAAGATGAGGGGGAGGGACAGGAGAGAA
>ERZ777011.251-NODE-251-length-86451-cov-4.414325_pt1 | contig 86451 bp, 77 predicted proteins | sample MGYA00374964_ERZ777011 | MGnify/ENA primary metagenome ERZ777011 (study PRJEB29310, sample SAMD00008975) | mouse gut metagenome | study: EMG produced TPA metagenomics assembly of the Metagenome analysis of fecal microbiota from mouse which was promoted... | reverse complement strand
GCTGCAGGCTCATATTATTCTGATTGTGATGAATGCCATCACTCCAATATCACCGAGACATTGGTACGTACCTACTATCCCAACGCCAGCTACACCTCGCATCAGGTCGCAGAGGTGTACAACAGATACTGCAATGTTTGCAAAAAAGACATTGGTCAGACAACCCGCTTATATACCGAAGGCCATTCGGTGGGCGCAAACTTGAAATGCAGCAAATGCGGATATGATGTTCACTAATTCAATAAGGAAATATACGGAAGCCGGGGAGAAATCCCTGGCTTTTGTACATTTATTTGCTTCAGGCCCAACTGGCTTTCCGATAGTTCAGCACGCGCCATTCGCAAATCGCGCCGCCGGCGCATTCCGCTGCTTCGCAGCTTCCTTTGCTCATGATTCGGCGCTCCCTCAGCCGACGGAAAGAATGGAAAATTCATGCGAGCATGGTTTTCCATTCTTTTCGCCGGCTGGCTGAACCGTGTACCTCAAAAAGTACATTCAAAGTAGGTTCAACGCCTTGACTCTTTCCATTGTTTTTCATATAATGGTACTTAAGAATTAGAATTCAAATTTTAACAGGAGGTATTTCAAAATGAAACCAATTGAGACCGATTTCGTGCGTGGCAAATGGGACAAGGAAGTCAACGTCCGTGACTTCATCCAGAGGAACTATCATCCCTATGACGGCGATGATTCCTTCCTTGCAGGCGCTACACAGGACACCAAGGATCTGTGGTCCATCGTTCTTGACCTGCAGAAAAAGGAAAGAGAAGCCGGCGGCGTCCTGGATATGGATACCAAGGTTGTTTCCACCATCACATCCCATGGCCCCGGTTATCTGGACAAGAGCAAGGAAAAGATCGTAGGCTTCCAGACCGACAAGCCTTTCAAGAGATCCTTGCAGCCCTACGGCGGTATCCGTATGGCAGAGAAGGCATGCTCCGACAACGGCTACGAAGTAGATCCCGAGATCTCCGAGTTCTTCTCCACCCACAGAAAGACTCACAATGCCGGCTGCTTTGACGCTTACAACCAGGAGATGAGAGCCTGCCGTTCTTCCCATATTATTACCGGTCTTCCCGATGCTTACGGCCGCGGACGTATTATCGGCGACTACAGGCGTGTGGCTCTGTACGGTATCGACAGACTGATTGAAGACAAGCAGGAGCAGAAGGATTCCACCGGCCGCGTTATGACCGATGACGTAATCCGTCTTCGCGAGGAAATTTCCGAGCAGATCACCGCTCTGAAGATGATGAAGGAAATGGCTGCTTCCTATGGCTGCGATATTTCCAATCCTGCCACCAACGTTCAGGAAGCTATCCAGGCTGTATACTTTGGCTATCTGTGCGCGGTCAAGGAGCAGAACGGTGCTGCCATGTCCCTTGGACGTACCTCCACCTTCCTTGATATTTTCGCAGAGAGAGACTTAAAGAACGGCACCTTCACCGAGGAGCAGATTCAGGAGTTTATCGACCACTTCATCATGAAGCTGCGTCTGATTAAGTTTGCCCGTACTCCCGAGTACAACCAGATTTTTGCAGGCGATCCCGTGTGGGTTACCGAGTCTCTGGCCGGTGTAGGCGTTGACGGACGTCACATGGTTACCAAAATGAGCTTCCGGTATCTGCAGACCCTGTACAATCTGGGCGCTTCACCCGAGCCCAACCTGACTGTACTCTGGTCCACCAGGCTTCCCGAGGGCTTCAAGAGATTCTGTGCTAAGACCTCCATCGAGACTTCTTCCATCCAGTATGAGAACGATGATCTGATGAGGGCAACCCACGGTGACGATTACGGTATTGCATGCTGCGTATCTTCCATGGTAATCGGTAAGGAAATGCAGTTCTTCGGCGCACGTGCCAACCTGGCAAAGTGCCTGCTGTACGCATTGAACGGCGGCGTGGACGAAGTTACCAAGAAGCAGGTTGGTCCCAAGTATCGTCCTGTGGAAGGTGACGTTCTGGATTATGACGATGTAGTAAGCAAGTTTGTAGACATGATGGAATGGCAGGCAGACGTATATGTCAACACCCTGAACATCATCCACTATATGCACGACAAGTACTGCTACGAGAGAGCCGAGATGGCTTTGCATGACAGGGATGTAAAGAGATACTTTGCAACCGGTGTTGCCGGCCTGTCTATCGTGGCTGACTCCCTGTCCGCTATCAAGTATGCAAAGGTTGAGGTTGTACGTGACGAAGACGGCGTGATCGTTGATTTCAAGACCACCGGCGACTTCCCCAAGTACGGCAACGACGATGACCGTGTAGACGAGATTGCACAGTGGCTGGTTCACACCTTCATGACTGCAGTCAGAAGGCATCATACCTACAGGAACGGTATCCCCACCACTTCCATCCTGACCATTACCTCTAACGTTACCTATGGTAAGGCTACAGGTAATACTCCTGACGGACGGAGAAAGGGACAGCCTTTTGCTCCCGGTGCCAACCCCATGCACGGACGTGATACCCACGGTGCGGTAGCATCTCTGGCTTCCGTATCCAAGCTTCCTTTCAAAGATGCGCAGGATGGTATTTCCAATACCTTCACCATCATTCCCGGCGCTCTTGGCAAGGAGGATCAGGTATTTGCCGGCGACATCGAGCTGGATCTGAATAAGTAAGCATGTGGGCCACGATGTCGCCGTGAGACATCGAACTGGATCTGAATAAGTAATTTATTTCAAAGTAAAGGAGACACTATGGACGACAAGAAAATGATCGACGACCTGATCAATATGCTGGATTCCGGCATGGCCAACGGCGTAGGACATGTCAATGTGGACTGTGACGAAGGAGAAGACGAGGCAAAGAACGTTCAGACAATGGGCTGTACCGATTGCTCAAGGACTCCGCTGGCCTGCAGTGTTCCCACGCTGGAGCAGGGCCTGGACGATTACAACTGACCCGTTTCCACAGTGTCAAATACAGGCCCTGCGGGGAGGCGGCCCGGCCGCTTCCCTGTGAAAAGTACCCGGGCGGCACTTTTCACAGGGCATGGTTTTCTATCAGAATAAAAGGAGGATTTCATTATGGCATCAAGTGCAGCACAGGTTGACAACCTTGTAAACTTATTGGACGGCTATGCTACGAAGGGCGGCCATCATCTTAATGTGAACGTATTGAACAGGGATACGCTGCTGGACGCTCAGAAGCATCCCGAGAATTATCCCCAGCTGACCATCCGTGTATCCGGATATGCAGTCAACTTCATTAAGCTGACTCCCGAACAGCAGGCGGACGTTATTTCCCGTACGTTCCACGAGGCAATCTAAGAATTGCTTAGGCAATTCTTTCCCTGGGCAGATTTTCTGCCCGGGGTCTTTTTATCACTTTCGAAGCCATTGCGCAGTTTCCTATCAGGTCAGCAAAGACGCTTTGCGCTCTTGCTGCCTGCGTCAGGCGACGCAGTTTCCTATCAGAAAAGAAGTCAGGAGGAATGTTCATGCAGGGCAGAATTCACTCTTTAGAAAGCTTTGGTACAGTAGACGGTCCTGGTACACGTTTTGTAGTCTTCGTGCAGGGCTGCCCCATGCGGTGCGCTTATTGCCATAACCCTGATACCTGGGACATGAACGGCGGTACTCTCATGGAACCGTCATACATTATTGAGCAGTACGAAAGAAACAGTGCCTACTACACGAACGGCGGCGGTCTCACCGTCACCGGAGGGGAGCCGCTGATGCAGCTGGACTTCCTGCTTGAGCTGTTTACACTGGCAAAGGAACGCAATATCCACACTTGTATTGACTCCTCAGGCATTGCATTTAATCCCAATCATGCCGTCCAGCTTGCAAAAATGGATCAGCTTATGGGGATGACGGATCTCGTAATGCTGGACATCAAGCATATCGACCCGGAAAAGCACCGGGAGCTTACGGAACAGCCCAATGAAAATATTCTGAAATTTGCGGAATATCTCAACGAAAAACATGTCGATATGTGGATTCGCCATGTGGTAGTGCCCGGTATCACGGATGACGACAAGTATCTGTTCCAACTGGGATACTTTATCGGACAGTTTGAAAATCTGAAGGCTTTGGACGTGCTGCCCTATCATACCATGGGAGAAAAGAAATACGAAAGCCTGGGAATGGAATACAAATTGAAGGGTGTTCCCCCCATGGACAAAAAAATACTCCTGGAGAAAAAGCAAGTCATTCTGGATGGTATCCGAAAGCGCAGGGAAGAAGAACATCAGCAGAGTTAGTTCTTCCTAATATATACTTTTCATTATTTGGATGTTGTAATTGTGCCTGTTTTATATTACAATAGTCATGGAATTTGTATCAGACAATAAGGAGGATAAGGTTATGGCATATGCAATTGGTGATGCGTGTGTAGCATGCGGCGCATGCAAATCTCAGTGCCCCGTAGGCGCTATCAGCATGGGAGACGGCAAGTTTGAAATTGATGCAGACAAGTGCATCGACTGCGGCTCCTGCGCAGGCCAGTGCCCCGTAGGCGCTATCGCAGAGGCATAAGATACGCCTTTGCAGGCTCAGGAAGAAGGGCATCTCAGATCGAGATGTCCTTCTTTTTCTTACCTGCCCGAAAGCCCTTCCTGGCCTTTTTCCTCAAAAGCTCGTCCATCCTTTTATAATGCTCTTCCTCCCTCTCCTGCAGTACCTTATCTCTGCGTTCGTCCCGTTCTTCCTGCATCCTGAACTGGTAATCCAGCTCCTTGACCACGCTCTCCTTGATTTCTCTGCACAGCTCTTCATTGTTTTCCAGCAGCGTTTCCCGGATCAGCTGCTGCAGCAGCCATTGCAGCCTCTTGGATTTCTCCTCCTTTGACTCTGCCGCCAGCGCGGCGCTTCCCGCCTTCACAAGATCTGCCGGCTGCCCCCCCAGCCGAATGGGCGGCTGGGCTTTCTCCCGGTCCTCCCCCTGGATCATATCCTGTTCCGCCCCTGTCTCCCGGGGAGCTTCCTGCTCTGGCTCCGTCTTCCGTTCTTCCGCCTGTTCTGCCGGCGCCTGCTCTGTTTCCATCTGCCGGACCACTTCCTCCTTCATTCCTTCCGGCTGCCCGGAAAGCAGATCAAGCTTTCCGTCTTTTAGAATCATTTTAATAGCTTTCAACTGCAGTCCCCTCTCTTTCATTCCCTTGATCGTCTTGAATCGCTCCACATCCTCCTTTGTATAATACCGATGTCCCAGCTCATTGCGCTTGATCGGGAGATGAAGCTCTTCCTCCCAGTAACGCAGTACATGGCTTTCCACCTTAACTTCCTTGGCCGCATCCGAAATAAATAAATAGTTGTTCATTGTGTCTCCTTTCTCCGACGCTCTGTCTGCATACACACGCCTGACGGCGCGGTTTCCTATAACGTAACAAAAGAGAATAAGCGCTTTGCTCATTCTCTTTTGTAAATATATGGTCAAGCCATAAACTTATTCCCGTTCCAGATTGGCAAATCTGGTATATTCCGGCAGCCATGCCAGCTTTACCGTACCTATGGGGCCATTTCTCTGTTTGGCTATAATCACCTCCGAAATGCCCTTCTCCGGGGAATCGTGATTATAATAATCGTCTCTGTACAAAAACATGACCACGTCGGCATCCTGCTCAATTGCTCCCGACTCTCTCAGATCGGACAACATAGGCCTGTGGTCCGGCCTCTGCTCTACCGCACGGGAAAGCTGTGAGAGGGCTACCACCGGTACGTTCAATTCTCTCGCCAGCGCCTTCAGGGATCTGGATATTTCTGAAATCTCCTGCTGTCTGGACTCTGACCTGCCTCCCCCCGACATGAGCTGCAGATAGTCTATCATAATAACGGCTATATCCTGTTCCAGCTTATACTTTCTGCATTTGGAGCGGAGCTCACCGATACTGATACCCGGAGTATCATCTATAATCAGCTTTGATTTGCCGATGATACCTGCGCTTTCGATCAGCCTTTCCCATTCCTGGTCATTCAGCTGGCCTGTGCGGAGCTTCTGCGCATCCACGCCGGACTCCTGGGAAAACATACGGTTTATCAACTGCTCCTTGCTCATTTCCAGGCTGAACAGTGCCACTGCCATATTCTTCCGTATCGCCATATACTGTGCCAGATTGAGCTCAAATGCCGTCTTCCCCATGGAGGGGCGGGCCGCCACCAAAATCAGATCGGAAGGCTGCAGGCCTGCGGTTCGATAATCCAGATCAATAAAGCCTGTGGGAATACCGGTGACGTTTCCCTTATTCTTCGCCGCCATCTCAATCCTGTCCATGGCATTCATTACGATCTGGCGCACCGGAACATAATCATCCGTGGTACGTTTCTGTACCAGCTGGAAAACCTTCTTCTCCGTGTCCTCCAGTATGTATTCCAGGCTTTCCCTGCCTGCATAACAGGTATTGGCAATTTCCTCGTTCAGGCGGATCAGCCTGCGCAGCGTAGCCTTTTCCGCCACGATATTTGCATAGTACTTAATATTTGCAGAAGTAGGCACCGCGGTAATCAGTTCCCTGACAAATTCCAGGCTGCTGACCTCCGGCGGAACATCCTTCTCCTTCAGCTTATTCTGCAGAGTGACAAGGTCTACAGGACTTCCCGCATCATTCAGCTCCACCATGGTCTCAAAGAGAATGCCATACTGCCTGTTGTAAAAATCATCGCCAGTAATCAGTTCCGAGGCCACTACAATGGCTTCCCTGTCCATAATCATGGAACCGATCACGGACTGCTCCGCCTCAATGCTGTGGGGTAGTATTCTTTTTATTACACTTTCTTCCGGCATATGGTTTCCTTCAACTCTTGCTTCCTTCAACCCTCTGTTCGGCTTACGTTGTTACCTTTACCGTCAGCCTGCCGGTAACCTGGGGATGGAGCCTGACGGAAATCTCATAGCTCCCCAGGGCTTTCAGGGCCTCCGGCAGCTGAAGCTTCTTTTTATCTATCTCGATACCATGCTGATCCTTCAGGGCTGTGGAAATCTCCTTGGCCGACACGGAGCCGAAGGTCTTGCCTCCCTCGCCCGCCTTGATCTTCACCTCTACGATCCGGGATTCCAGCCTGTCAGCCATAGCCTTTGCGGCATCCAGCTGCTCCTGGGCAACCTTCTCGTTATTTGCCTTTCGAAGCTTTAAATCATTCATGTTTGCAGGGGTTGCCTCTACGCCGATCTTCTTCGGCAGGATATAATTCCTGGCAAAGCCGTCGCTCACTTCGACAATATCTCCCTTTTTCCCCAGCTTTTTTTCATCCTGTTGTAAAATAATTTTCATATCTACACCTCTTTCCACTGTTGAGACGGATTGCTTTCCCGGCAATCATATCTCGTTGTTCTCCAGCATGGAATCAATGGTTCGCTTCAATGCGCCGATGGCCTCTATCGCACCCATGCCCTCCATCTGGCAGGCCGCCGTGCTCAAATGTCCGCCGCCGCCCATCCTCTCCATGATAATCTGCACATTTACCTCATCTATGGAACGCGCGCTGATGTATACCTTTCCCTGATAATCCGTGAGTACAAAGCTCGCCTTGATTCCCTTGATATTCAGCAGCTCATTTGCCGCCTGGGCCCCGATCACCGTAGGGCTGGGAAGCTCGTCCGCCGTACAGATGGAAATTGCAAAATACTGCTTATAAATCTCCGCCTGACTGACCGCATCCGCCTTTGCCTTATATTCCAGGGCATCCTCACGGAAAAGCTTCCGCACGCGGGTCACATCCGCACCGTTCCTTCTCAGGAATGCCGCCGCTTCAAAGGTGCGCACGCCGGTCTTGGTCATGAAATTATTGGTATCCACCATTATGCCGGAATAAAGGCAGTCCGCCTCCTCCGTGCGGATTTTGATGTTGTCATAGGTATACTGCAGTATTTCCGATACCATCTCCGATGCCGACGATGCGTAAGGCTCCACATAAGAAAGCGTGGCGTTCTCAATCGTCTCCGTCCCCTGTCTGTGGTGGTCCAGCACCACCACGGACTTGCAGAAGCGCAGCAGATCCGGGCATTCCGTGATGGAAGGCTTATTCACATCCACCACCACCAGGACACAATTGCCGCCGGCCGCCTCGATGGCCTGCTGATTTCCTATAATCATGTCTTCCTGATACTCCTGGTTATTCCGGAACATGTCCACCATGGGCTGAATGCTGGGCGGTACATCGTTGAGGACAATATGCGCCTTTCGCTCCAGGGCCTGGGCCGCGCGGTATATTCCCACCGCCGCTCCGAAGCTGTCCGCATCCGGCATCCGATGGCCCATGACAAGCACCAGGTCCTTGCCGGTAATGATCTCCCGCAGGGCATGTGCCTTCACCCTGGCCTTCACCCGTGTATTTTTCTCCACCTGCTGGCTCTTTCCGCCGTAATAGACAATGCTCTCCGGCGTCTTGATCACCGCCTGATCGCCGCCCCGTCCCAATGCCAGATCAATCGCGTTTCTGGAAAACTCGTAATTCTGCGCATAGGTGAGGCCGTCCAGTCCCACGCCGATACTGATCGTCACCGCCATCTCGTTTCCGATATTTACGGTCTTAACCTCCTCCAGAAGGTCAAATCGGTTCTCCTGCAGCTGCGCGACCATCTTCTTTCTCAGGATGATAAGGTACTTGTCCTTCTCCAGCTTCTTACAGATCCCGTCATATCCGGAAATGTATTTATTCACCTTCCTGTCGATCAGTGCCACCAACAGGGAACGGCGCACCTCCTCCACGCTTTCCATTGCCTCTTCATAATTATCGAGATAGATCATCCCCACGGCCAGGCTCTGGTCGTCCACCTCCTGTAAGGCAATGTGCAGGGCCGTCTCGTCATACAGATAGACCGCGATCAGGTAACCGTTATAGTCTCTCGCATCAATCATGTCGCTGTGTTCCGCCATCTCCTTCAGGGAGATCTTCTTGAACTTCGCAACATACTCGCCGCCTTCATATTCCAGCTCATACTGGGCCTCGTCCAATCCGTTGTCATCCGGAAGGCGGTCTCTGGTAATGGTGGGAAACAGCGAAGTGACAGACTTATTATAGCCCTTGGGCTGGTTTACCACCGTCTCGAAGGCGGTATTGGTCCAGATCACCTTCCCGCTGTCATCCAGCAGTGCATAGGGCAGATCCATGTCCCGCAGAAGCTTTCTCTGAATCTGCCCATACTCCGTGGCAAAGCTGATCAGCTCGTTCATAATAACAGGCTTATTATAAAAGTACAGGGACAGGGTAATGGCAAAGTAAACGACGGTGTAACCCGCCAGAAGCAGCCCCGCCTGCAGATTGATCAGAAACACCGCCGCGTCCACAAACAGAAGCAAAATACCCAAATAGACACTAAATTGTATGTAGGTCCTGATACGGCCCTTTAACCTGATTCTCTTCTTCATATGAATACGCTCCATAAAGCCATTATATCATATTCCCCTACACTATGCCACAAATTAATTTGTCAAAAAGGGAGATGTTTTGTCATCTCCCTTTTTTAATCCCCTGTTATCCAATATCCGGCTGGTCCCGGAAGCTGATCTCTCCCGTGCTTTTGCCTTCCGTCTCAAATATTATAATCTCGTTTTTCCCCAGCTTTAAAAGGGGCGCAGGCACATACAGCCTTTTCTGAGGGCCGATTTCCCAGAATCTTCCGATGTTGAAACCGTTCACAAAGATACAGCCCTTCCCCCAGCCCTCCGGCTCCAGGAAGGTATCTCCCTTCTCTTCCACCATGAGCTCAAACCGATGAAATCCGGGCAGCCCTTCCGTATATCCTCTGCCAAAATCCAGCTTTTCCAGATTGTCAAGGGGCAGACAGTACTGCTGCCAGTTATGGTGCATATGGCCGTTGATCTGTACGCTGCCGTCAATGCCCTTGCGCTGTTCCTCCATCCCGGGGCCAAAGTTCACACGCCCCATATTTTCCACCAGAATGCGCAGCTCGTCACCGGGCCCGGCCTCCGCACTGATTTTATGCTCTTCCTGCAGCTCCCGGTCATAAAGCGTCAGCAGCCGCTGATTTCCCAGGAAGATGCCGGCCCTGTCGTTCGCCCTGCGCAGACGGATTTTTTCCAGTTTCCTCTCATTCTGAATCCCGGACACATAGAGGATGTAGCCGTAATACTGCCCCAGCCGCTCCATGGATTGGGTACAGACACTTTCCACCGGCTCAGCAATGTCCCCCAGGGCTTCAAACAGACCCACACACCCGTTTTCCCGTATTGTCCCGTAAGCCTTCTTTGTGATGGGCGTACTGAACTCCACCCGGGGAAGCGGGGCATATTTCCCGATAATCTCCCTGTAAACCTCATATTTCCGGGTGAGATCCCCGGCCTCCGTCAGAATCGCATCGTAATCGTAGGAGGTGACGTCCGGCGTCAGGGCATCGTAATAGTTGGAGCCGTTCATAAAGCCGAAGTTGGTGCCGCCGATAAACATGTAGACATTCACATGTCCTGTCTTCAGCATTTCGTCCAGATCCGCCGCACTTTGTTCCAAATTGCCTGTCATATGGCCGCCGTTGCCCCAGTGGTCGAACCAGCCCACCCAGAATTCTGCCCCCATCAGGGGGCCGCCCTTGACATGCTTCTTCATAATCTCAAAGCGCTCCCTGGTATTGGATCCGAAATTTCCCGTGGGCAGGGCCCCTTCCACACTGCCCCCTTCCATACTCTCGTCCTTGGGCTCGTCGGAGGTAATCAGGGGCACGGTAATGCCTCCCGCCCGCAGCATATCCCGCATCTGCTCCAGATAGCGCCTGTCGTTTCCGAAATAGCCGTACTCATTCTCGATCTGCATGAGAATGACATTTCCGCCCTCCGTGATCTGTAAGGGCTTCAAAACAGGCAGGAGCACGTTATAATAATCCTGCACATGCCCTAAGAAAGCCGGATCACTCACCCGCAGGCGCATCCCGTCCTCCTTAAGCAGCCAGCCCGGCAATCCGCCAAACTCCCATTCCGCGCAAATGTACGGCGAGGGCCGCAGGATCACATATAACCCCAGCTCCTCCGCAATCTTCACAAATTCCACCACATTACACATACCGTCAAAGACATATTTCCCCTTCTCAGGCTCGTGCATATTCCAGGGAATGTAAGTCTCCACCGTGTTCATTCCCAGACTTTTCAGCTTTTCCAGCCTGTCCCGCCAGTACTCCGGCACAATGCGGAAATAATGAATGCTGCCGGAAATAATCTGAAAAGGCTTCCCGTCCAGATAAAAGGTCTCTTTCACTTCAAATGTACTCATATTCTGTCTTACCTCATATAAATTTATGTCTAGCGCCTGTATTGCCCCAAAGTCTTCCCATATGATACAGACTGCCTTCTTTATTTCGTCAGTACCACCGTGGTAACGCTTCCTCCGGGAATTGCCACCGGCTTTGAAGGGTCGAAGGCTTCTTCCAGGGTACACTCCAGGTCATATTCTTCGGAAGTCACATACATGGCGATCCGGCTGTAACCCTCCACCCCTGCAAGGATAAACTCCTGCTCTGCGTACTCGTCCTTTCCGGTCTTCTCGTCCGCAGGCTTTCCGTCCTTTGTTTTGTCATTGATAAATACCATCACCAGCTCCTGCTCCCCGCTGTCATTTACACCCGTGAATGCCACAGGCAGCATGGCCTCCTGCCTGCTGTCCCCTGCCTGTATATCCACCCGCACATAGCCGGGCCGCACATACCTGCTGTAATTTCCATAGCTCCAGAGCCGCTTTAAAACCCTGTATTTCTGGCTGGACTCATCAATGTAAATCAGGCCGTCCCTGTAGCCGCCGGGCGTCACAGCCACCCAGTTCTGCCAGGACACCACGTCCAGAATCCTTAAATCCTCGGCGATCTCCTGGGCAATGTGAATGGCGGAATCCATGGTAAAGTCACTGCCGTTCACCATCTCACACCACTCACTGGTGCGGATCTTCACCTCCGGATAATGAGCCTCCATCCAGTTCTTAAAGGTCTTCTTATCCTGGGCATCCGACCAATAGGAATGATTGTCAATGGTGTCAAAATGTTCCCGAAGCCGTGCCGTGTTAAGAATGGCGGAGGTATATCCCACCGCATCCCCCTTCCACTCGCCGCTCTCCGGCCCGGACAGCTTTACGTCCGCCAGAGCCGGCCTCTTCTCCAGCTCATCCAGGAATGCCATATACACCTTTGCCGTATCCGTCTTGGCATAATGACAGCCCTCCTGCCCGTTATACCAGTCCCACTGCGGCTCATTGATGGGAGAGAGGAACTTCACGGGGATCCCCTCCTCCACGAAATGCTCCGCCACATCCATACAATATCCAGCCCACTCCGGGTATTTCTCCGGGGAAATATTCGTCCTGCTGCCGCCCTCGGTCATATGGGCCATTCCGTTGTCCGTCAGCCGTACCAGGGGACTGTTGCAGAACAACACCACTTCCTCCGCCCCCAGCTCGCTGACCCTTTTTAAGAACCAGACTGCATTGGCATCCCTGGTAAAGTCATACACCCCCGGCTCCGTCTCAAAGCACTGCGCCCGCCGGTGATAGTCCCAGAAGGTGCCGTTTTTACTCTCCACCGAACCTGCCCCCAGGTTATACCGGTAGCAGGTCAGGCCGATGCCCTTCTCCCTGTCAAAGAGCAGGGCGGCAATGTCTTCCCTGGTGCTGCCTCCCGTCCCGTTGGCATCCTTGGTAAAGCCTCCCACATACTGGCTCCACCAGGCGCCGCTGGTGCCGAAGCTCTCCATGGTCTGGTAGGTGACACTCTCATCCACCGTCATTTTTCCGTAATTTGTCTCCTGCATAGTATCCTCACCGCTCCCGTTTCTCTCCAAATTCTCCGGGTTTCCGCCCTCTGGATTCTCCTGCCCCGAAAGGATCCTGTCCGGATAAGACGTTCCCCCAGGGGCCTGCCCGGCCCCCTGGGTCTCCCCGGCGCCGCACCCTGCCAGCATCACCGCCAGCCCCAGCGCCCCTAAAACCATACCTTGTTTTTTCATTTTTCATTTCCCTCTGCGAATCCGGCTCCGGCAGCAGCGCCGCCGTTCACCTTTTAGCCTACCAGCCCGGAATTCTCCATATTTTCCACCAGCTTTCTCTGGCCGATCAGATACACCACCGCCAGCGGGATCAGGAAGATCAGCACCGCTGCCTGCTTCACGGCGTCAAAGGCTATATCCGTCACCAGCGGAATCTCATACCAGGTCCGCAGGGCATTCTGAATGTATTCCTTGTTGGCCGAGGTAAAGGTGGAGGACAGAAGCGTACTCATATAGGCCCCCTCGGGATTAAAATAGTTGGTATAATAAGTATCCCCGTAGTTCCACACGAAGGACAGGATGCCCACGGTAGAGATGATGGGAACCGCATTGGGAATCATGATCTTAAAGTAAGTCCTGTAGAAGCCGCAGCCGTCGATCAGCGCCGCCTCCTCCAGCTCCTTGGGAATGTTCTTGAAGAACTGGCTGAACAGGAAAATAAACAGGCTCTGGTTGACCCCGAAGCCGAATACCGCCAGCATCACCAGGGCTATAGGATTGTTAATCAGCTTAATCTCCCCCGCCGCCGTGAAAAGGTCCATGATGCCAAAGACATCAAAATGGGTAAAGTAAATATACTGTGACAGCAGCAGGGACTGTCTGGGAAGCAGGAATACGACAATGACCAGGACAAACACCAGCTTCCTGCCGGGGAAGTCCACTCTGGCCAGGGCATAACCCACCATCGCCGAGAAGAAGACCTGGATCACCATAATGCCTGCCGCGTACGCCACGGACTTCACAATCGTCATCGCCCCGTCCGGCATCACAAGCCGGATTGCCGCTTTGAAGCTCACCGTGGAATTGCGGAGGGGAATCCAGATGACATTGGGGTTGCCAAGATCCTCAATAGAGGAAAACACAATCGGCACCAGCTTCAGGATCGGATAGATGATCGTAAAGCACAGCCCCAGGATGAGTACCATGGAAAACACCTTTACCACGCCCTTTTTAGAGCGGTTCTTAAACAGATAGATGGCCAGGGAAGCGTCGTTTCCCGCCTTGATCCTGTTCTTTTTACGGTTAACGTTTTTCTTATTTTGCATTTTTCTTTACCACCTTTCCCATCAGCAGCATGACGATGCCCAGTACGGCCAGCACATTGAGAATATAGACCACGGACAGCGCCGATCCAACTCCTATCTTATTCTGGGTGAAAGCAAAGCTGTATGCCTCTTCCGCAATGGCAGATCCCAGGAATAAATCCACCACGGTATAAATAATCACAAACAAAGTAATGTGGATAATGGAAGGGATGGTTACCTTCCAGAAGGTTTCATACGCCGTCGCTCCCTCCATTTTCGCCACCTCATACAGGCTGGGGCTGATGGACTGCAGGGCCGTCAGATAGACCAGTGTCTGGACGCCTGCCTGGGAGATCAGTTCAAAGATATTCTCCACATAATTCATAATAGGAAACAATATCCGCCGGGGCACATTTAATACCCGCATCAGAAATATGGTGATATAGCTTCCGCTCATAAGGCTGCTGCCTGTATCCAGGGATTCTCCCGCCCCGGTGGTCATGGTCAGCATTTCCACCACTACGTCAATCCCCAGGATGATAGGCAGGAAGAAAATCAGCCTCACAAGTGCCCTGCCCTTGAATTTCTGGTTTGCCAGCAATGCCATGAACAAACTGAAAATCACGATCAGGGGCACACTGATCAGCATGTTGGTATTTTCCTCCGTAAACAGCCTTGCCATGGGCTGGGAGTTGGTAGTCACCTCCGTGGCGAACAGGTCAATATAATTCTGAATCCCCACCCATTCAAAGGTCATTCCGCCGGTTTCACCCACACCGATCTTATTAAAGGAATAGAAGATGGTGTTCACCAGCGGCATCAGGAAAAAGGCGATAAAGCCGATGATAAAGGGGGAGGCAAAGATCAGCCCGTTTATCTTTTTCTTTGTTCTGTATGGAAGTTTCCTGCTGCTGCCCTTCATCATTGCACCTCCTTTATAAGATAACTCTCCGCGCCTATGGTATTGCCGTCCTCAAGGGTTACCTCATACAAATTGTAGTTTACCGTCACCTCCGCCCCTGTGGCATAGGTAGTCCGATACACACCGTCTCCCAGGCACTCATGCCCTGTAATCTCATTGGTGCCGATCCGAGAACGAATCTCACTGCACTCCTCATATACCGCCCGGATCTTATCCATAATCAGCGGGTACTGAACGGAATAAAGATAGCTGTAATCACTGTCTCTCAGCACATCCACATTTTTCGCCGTGACGGTAAACTTTGGATACGCCCCCGTCTCTGCGGCCTGGAGAACAAAGTAGGCCGGATTTCTGGAGGACAGATTGACATCCTCCGTAGTGTAATCGATCAGACCGTTCATCACCAGCTGCTTAAACGGAATGGTAGCGGCAAAGGTAATGTAATCGCTGCTCTCCCGGGAAATATCCACGGCAACGCTGCCAAATCCGATCTTGTCCATGTGAGGGTTTGTCAGTGCCAGCTCCCTGCCTTCCGCCAGCTTCCCCAGAGTATCCTCCAGCACCAGGTTGCCCTGCTCGCCGCTGACAAATTCATTAAAACGGTAGTCCGCATAATACATGCCCGCCATGTCACCCACCGAAAAATATTGATATTCTCCGCCTTTCTTCAGGAAGCTGTCAGAAACGGCGCTCAGGTATCCCGGAGACAGGGTATAATACGTATCATGCTCCATTCCGTCGGAGAGAGAGGCACGCTTAATTCCCAGCACCGGCATATAGCGGGAGCTCACCGCAGGATCATTGGCAAAGTCCCTGACCGCCTGTCTGGACGCCCTGAATCCGTTCCCACCCTCCCAGACTCTTGTAAGAGAGGTTTCCAGGAAAAGGGGAATACCGTTGGCTTCCGCATAGTCCAATACTGCCCGGAAATCCTTTTTACTGCCATTGCTGGCGGAAAGCTTTGCCTTATTGTTCATCCTGCCGTTCCAGCCGTTGTTGAAAACGCCGTCGTACTGAAGCAATAAGTCCATTCCCTGGAGATCCTCCATCATGGAAAGAAGCTCCCGGTAATCTGTCATGGAATATTCGCTGCTGTAGGGGATTCCCACAAAACGCTTTGTCACGTTCAACGCCCCCACCGCTTCCAGATACAGCTTTGCTGCGCCATCGTCATAGTTCTTTGCAATTCCTTCCGTCCTGGCCAGATACTCCTTATAGCCCGCAGCCAGATCAAAATAGCCTGTTTTAGCTCCATGGAACTGATAGCGTACCGTGCAGTCAAGATTCTGGGTTCCCGTATTTACCAGATAATTAGCCGAGTCGGTACTGTAAGGGCCATATATTTTAGTCTTGCTGTATTGAGCCAGTTCAAACGACACGAAAACCTTGTTGTACTTGGAGCTGTCTGCTTCCACACTGGCCAGCTTCATATGCAGATAACCGTTCCGGTCCCCCTCCTCCACAATGGCAAGGAACCCTTTCTCCGTCTTGTCCTCCGGTCCGTAAAGCATGCCAAACACCGGCATATACAGCTCTTCCCCGTACTGGGGCTGGAAATAGTAGTCCTTATAATAATCGTTATCGTAAAAAGGCCTCTCATACTCTCTGACATCTGCCTGGTAAGAGTTGAAGTCCACCAGAGCTCCGCTCCCGTCAGGAATCAGAATCCGGCCTTCCTCATACTGGTTAGCCGTCACCGCCCCGAAATTGGGCAGCACGTCAATCTCCTGGATGGTATAATAATCATTGTGGGAAACACAGGCCCCGCTGGGGATATGTACCTTCAGCTCTCCCTCCTCCAGGGTGATCTCCAGCACCAGGTCGAACTGGGCCGGCTCCGCAAAGGATACGGAAAAGCCAAAGGTGTCCGCATCCTCCAGAAGCATCTCCTGGGTATAGCCAACCAGGCCGGCTACCTCGATCATCTGGGTCACGGCGCTGGCAGGGGGCGTGCCCACATAGGTTACGGCATAACACTCTTCCGTCAGGCTTCTCTTGTACACCAGCGAAAGGGTCTGCAGATATCTGTTTGCCTTAGTCTCGTCCAGCTCCCCGCTGTCCCGCAGGCCTTCGATACCTCCCCGAAACATTTCTTCAAACCTTTCCGGAGACATTTTCTTAGGCAGGAATTCATAGAACCTGTTCGATTCGCCTTCGTTCAGATTCATGTTAATCCTGACACCGTTTTCCAGCTGATACAGCTCATAGGAATCAAAGGCTACACTCTGGTCATGGGAATTCCACTCATACAGATTATTATCCTCCCCCAGATAGGTCAGGTTCAGAAGCGCCTGCTCTGCCCCGCTGTCCACCCCTTTTACCGCCGTGGAAAACACATTTCCCTTTTCGTCCTTCACCTCAAGGGTCATATCCTTCGTATTCATGCTTAAGGTCCTGCCGCCGTTTTCCGCCAGCACCACCTTACCCGTGTCATTGGCAAGCTTTTCTCCGGACAGAGGTTCCCTGGATGCCGTCTCCGGTACCGGGGACTTCCTGACGCTCCACACCGGAATGCTCACCAGCACATAGACCAATACCACTGCCAGCAGGACTGTCAGGAAGATCTTGCCTATGGTATGCGCCGCATATAGAGATTTTATTTTGTTCACCATATTCCCCTCCTACATCCTGCGGATGAATTCCTGTACCACATCCACAATAAAGGTAATCATCTGCTCCATCAGGGTAAAGAACAATACCCCCAGGAAAATGATAATCGCTGCCGCCACAAAGCTTAAGGCAACCGATATGATATTTTTCCCGAAGGAATACTCATGAATGGTACACAAGCCCGCCACGATCATGAACAGGAACCAGACAACGCCGATTCCGGTAAACACGTTTACGATCATGATCTCTTCCCGGATGATAAAGTTGCTTAAGAATATTTTCACTGCCATTGTCAGCTCCAACGGTATCAGGGAATACCCGATCACCTGGGTAATGTCCCCCAGTCCCCCCTTGCCGTTTAAGAGCGTGGTCACCGACCAGTTACTGACGATAAACAGCACAAAGCCTGCCACCCAGGTGGCAAAGACGGACAGACTGTTCATGGCCGCCACCTGGGCGGTATTCATGACAAACCCTGTATACTGATAGCTCACACACTGTAAAATGCCAAACAGCAGGATGGAGAGCACGGCAATCAGCAGGCTTCCCTTACCCCGAAAGCGAATCTCGTAAAATGCGTCAAAGGGATGGAAAAAGGAATACTTTACATAATACAGCTTTTCTTTTACCTGTGCTTTCATTTTTCCTCTCCTTTCCCATGGGCGGCTTTCTTCTTTGCCTTCTTACCCCTGCTCTGGCTCTTATGGTATCTGATCTCCGACCAGATCACCACCCCCACCACCAGCAGCAGCAATACCATGACGATCCCGAAATGCTCCTCCAGCCAGCGGCCCCTGTAGCCGTTGTATGCCTTGGAGTAAAATTCTCTGTTATTTCCCAGCTTAAAGTAATACATCGCCGTCTTGTAATCATCCTTCATCAGGTAGTTCTTGCCGATGCCGTTATAAGCCACCTCATAATTGGCATTTAAGGCCACTGCCTTCTCGAAAGAGACCAACGCTTCATCCCATCTTCCGAAATAGTAGCTCTCGTTTCCGTCCAGCACTGCCTGCCCAAAGGCAGTGGGAGCCAGAATATAGAGACATTTCAGCGTCTTGTCTGCAGTCACCAGCTTATTGCCCAGCCAGGCAATGGAAACCGGGTTCTTATACTCTCCCTTCAAATTGCCCATACTGCCGAAAACATTCAGGATCTGCCCGTCAAAATCATACAGGAAGATTCGTCCCTTGTTCTTATCCAGCAGGGCATAGGTGCCATAATCCGTCACCGCAATGTCCACAAACTGGCTTCCCATATCGTCGGAGTGCATGGACCAGATGTCACCTACCACGCTTATGTTTTCCTGCTCCCGCAGCACGTTCTCCCCCTTTGAATTCAGGCGGAACACCCTGTCCTGGGCCGAAGTGTCATAAGTCACCGCCATCACAAAGCCCTCTCCGTCCAGGGTGATATTATTAAAGGAAGGAGCATAGGTCTTGGACATCTGGGCCTTCTGCTCATCACTGGAAAGAGATTTCCAGAAATAATCCAGAAAGCTGTACATGGGTACATTCACGCCGTAGTATCCGCTGAAGTCTCCTTCCGCCGTCAGCTCCAGAATCCCCTCATAGCTGGACTGCACCACCGCGTAAATCCGATTTGCAAAATCCACTGTGATCTTGGAGGGCTTAAACTGGGTATCTCCCGACAGATTCTCCGGCCGTCCGATAATTCGCTTTAAGCTGTAATCCTCCAGGTCCAACACTACGATCCTCTGGGCACCGGTGTCCGCAATATAAATCTCCTGCCCCTGCTCGTGGATCCAGACCCCCTCGGGGTTAGTCAGCATAATCTGGTTGCCGTCAGCATCCAGGGCAATTTTCCCCTCCGCATTTCGCAGAAGCTTTACCGAATGGACGTAATTGCCTTCACTGTCCAGGATATTCAGACGGCTCTCCAGGGAATCGATGAAAAAGATCCTGCCGTCCCTGCTGGTGCCCACGTCATCCACACTGGACATTTTCGTGCCGTTTAAATTCTCCGCCGTGATGATCCGCTCCAGCACAAAGGCCGCCGGACTGTCCTTGGCATCTCCGTAGTAGCCATAGGTGTAACCGTCATACACAACGCTGCTGCCGTCGGCAGCGGCTGCCTGAGCCGTCATGGGAAGCAGCATCGCTGCCGTCAGAACCGCTCCAAGGCATTTTAAATTTCTTCTCTTCATGCCGCCCCTCCTATCCTTTGATACCGGATGTGGCCATGGTCTCAATGACATTGCTCTGAGAAACTACGAACACAGTGATCGGTACAATAATCATAATCAGGGATACCGCCGATGTCACGCCCGTCCGGGAGATACCGCCGTTTGCCAGCTGGGAAAGCACATAGCTTAAGGGCTTCAGCTCCTCCGAATAGATGAAGACGCCTCCCGTGGTTCCCCACATCTGCTGGAAGGAAAGAATCACCAGGGTAATCCATGCCGGCTTGCACAGAGGCATCACCACCTTAAAGTAGATTCCAAACTCGGAGGCACCGTCGATCTTGGCCGCCTCCAGCATATCGTCCGGCACCTGAACCATAAAGTTCTTCATCAGGTACAGCCCCAGGGTTCCTCCCACCGCAGGCAGAATCACCGCCCAATAGGTGTCGATCATATGCAGCCCGCTCATAATCAGATAATTGGGTATGGCCGTCACCGACGTGCTGAACATCAGGGCATACACGATCAGGTTGCTCATAAACTTAGACCCCGGAAATTCATATTTAGCCAGGGGGTACGCCGCCATGGATCCCAGGAACACGGTTCCGAAGGTTCCCACTCCGGTAATCACCAGCGTATTAAACAAATACCGGGAAAGGGGCACCGTAAAGTCCTCAATAATGGTTCCCAGGTCAAAAAAGTTATCCAGCGTCGGATTTTCCACCGTCAGCCTGGGCGGAAAGATAAAGATCTCCGACAACGGCTTAAAGGCACTGACAATCGTGTATACCAGGGGAAACAGGCTGAACAGCCCGAACAGCCCCAGAACCACGAACAGGACAATATCGCCGCCAAGGCTCCTGTTTCTTCTTTTCAGCTTCCGCTGCTTTAATTTATGGCTGATAAATTTGAATATTTTCATGTTTACACCCCTTGTCCGCTTCAGCGGACATCAATTCAATATCCGAAAGTTTACTTTCGGACATCCCTCCCTTTATCCCAGCTTCCGCAGCAGCTTCTGCACAATAATATTGCAGAACATCATAATCAGGAACAGAATCACTGCGATGGTACAGGCATAACCCAGCTCATAACGGACATTGCCGAAGTCATGCAGATGCGTCAGGATCGTATGTCCCGAATAGCTCACGGAAGGGAATCCCACCAGGTCAATGGACAACTGGGACACGGACAGAGAGCTGGTAATCTGCATCACCGCGCCGAACATCAGCTGGGGCTTCATGGAGGGCAGGATGATGTACCAAAGCTCCTGCCAGCGGTTCTTGACCCCTTCCACCGCCCCCGCCTCCAGCAGGGACTTATCCAGGTTCTGGAAGCCGGCGATAAAGGTCAGGAAGCTGACACCCAGGCTCAGCCACAGCTGTACCATAATCAGGATCGGCATGACGTACTCTTTCGTCACCAGCCAGTTTACCGCCTCCTGGGTGATGCCCAGCTTCATCAGCCATGCGTTCACCCAGCCGTAGGAGTCAGAGGAAAACAGCAGCTTCCACACCAGGTAAGCGTTGCCGGAGATGGAAGGCGCATAGAATACCAGCGTCATGATCGCCCTGGGGATCCTGGGCAGGTCGTTTACCATCCAGGCAAACAGAAAGCACATAATATAGCTGACCGGCCCTGTGATAATGGCAAAAAACAGAGTATTTTTAATCGCCGTCAGGAAAACGGAGTCATAGACGATCAGATCAAGATAATTACTCCAGCCTACAAATTCAGGGGCCTCCACCATGTTAAAGGAGGTAAAGCTGAATACAATGGATACCAGCACCGGCAGAAGGGTAAATATTACAAATATCAGGCCGAAGGGGGCTATCATCAGATACTTATATTTATGCCTTCTCCAGGTATCGGAAAAATTACTCTTTTTCTTCTTCATGTCTTCCTCCCCCTATTCCTTCACCGACAGATGCAGCTCTTCCCGCTTCCTGGTGAGCTCCTGGTTAATATCTTTAATATTCAGGTACAGGGTCTCCCTGGGATTGGCATGGTCGCCCACCACGTCATTGAAGGAGTACTGCACCATACGGGTAGTCATATAATTCCCGGGTACTGCCTGGATCCCCACGGTCTGCTCAAACTGTCCCAGCAGATTGCCCAGCTCCGCATTGCTCCAGGGCAGCTGCTTTAACACCTCCGGATCCGCCGCCGCATACCTGGCGGAGGTTCCCATAAGGGCTTCCAGGGAATTTGCGAACTGAAGCTGCGTGTCCGTGGAGGTCCACCACTTCAGGAACTCCCAGCAGGAATCCAGATCCCGGTTCTTCGCCATGATAACGGACTGCGTGGTATCCACCGCAAAGGACCTGTCTATGCTTCCATCCTCCTGCAACACACCGGGAATGGGATGGAAGCTCCAGAGGCCCTTGATCTCCGGGGCAAAGATCTCCAGCTGGTTAAATGTAGTATAATTGGTAATGCCCACCGGAATCTCCCCCGTACGGAAACGGTTGCTGAAGTCCACCTGCACATCCAGACCGTAGCCGGTGAAGAAATCCGTGTAATCCTTAAAGGCAGCCATGGCCGCATCACTGGCCAGCCCGCTTTCGATACCGTAATCATCCGCCTGGCCCAGATAGGGGTTCCCGCCGTTCTGCATGACCATGCCAAGATACAGGTTCATGTTGTAAGCGATGCTGCCGCTGTTGGTGGTAGCTTCCGTCTGCTGTACATTCGGGATATAAATATTGTAATTGTTCTTCTGCAGCTCCGGTATCATTTCCCGAAGCTCCTGCCAGGTATCCGGAACCTCCAGCCCCAGCTCCCCGAGAATATCGTCCCTGGTAAACAGCATCATAAAGGTAGTCTGTTCGGGAATTCCGTAATAGCCTCCCTGAAAAGCGGCTGCCTCCAGAGAACTCTCATAAAATTTCTCCGTGGCCTCTTCATACCCTTCCAGGCCGGACAGCTCCTGCACCGCATTCCGCATGGCAAAATCCTGCAGGGTACTCTGGCCAAGGCCGATCACCACGTCCGGCCCGTTCCCTGCCAATGCCGCCCGCAGCACCACGTCCACGGGAATGAGCTGAAGATTCACGGAAATATCCGTATCCGGCGTGAATTCTTCCTCTATCATATTTTGTATCATCTGGGCCTGTTCCCTGCCGTAGGAGGCAAGCCATACCTTGATGGACTTGGCGCCTCTTCCCGTGCCGTCCTCCGTAATCTGGCTGTTCTTGATGAAAAAGGTAGAAAAGAACCGCACCGTCCCGTTCCCCAATCCGGCAAGGAAAGAATCCCGGGCCTTTGGCAGCCTGGCGTTTTCCGCACTGAGCACCAGATAATCCAGCTCCAGGGGCATGGAAGCCACATTCACAAGCCAGGTGCCCATGGCGGAAACATTGTTCTTAAACTGTCCCAGCTCCATGATAACGCTCTCCGGATCCTCCGCCAGCCAGGAGGCCTCCATGGCCATTTTCTCCAGCAGGGCCGTATTCTCTCCCTTCTCACCGGTAATCCCCACAATCTCCTCGATCACCGCATAAAGAATATCGCTCTGCTCCTGCATGGTTTCCGCGAAATCCGGCAGCTTCTTTACAATCTCATAATCAATAAACCGGTTGGGAACCTGCCCTGTGAGCTGAATAACGTCCAGGTAGGCACTGTTTAAGACGGCCATGCTTTCCTCCACCCGGGTGATAATACTCCCCATGGGACCCATGACATTCTCCAGGGTAATGGTATTTACACCTGCCTGCAGGTGGAACAGATAAGGATTTCCCGCCTCATCCGCCACGGTATAATGATTCATGCCCCCCTGATACTCAAAACCCACGGACTGCATTTCCGCATAGGGAACCCGGCCGTTCACATACAGCCTGCGATAGCTGGTAACACCCCGGTTCAGGTTCTGACGTCCCTTGAAGGAAAGCTCATACAACCCTTCTTCCGCCACTTCCACCTGCCAGGTAATAGAATCTCCGGGCTGGGCCCAGTTCTCCGCACCGATGGTATTATAGACTATGTAATACGGATGAAAGGGCTGCAGCTCACTGTCGGAATAATTTTTCTGGATATTGATGGAGGAAGAGCTCTTAATGATTCCCGCCGTCCCATCCACCTGACGCTCAGCCTGGCAGATCAGATTTTCGCCGCCATAGACAGCATACTGTCCCTTCAGCCCTTCTATGGCCTGCGCATAAGTGAAAGGCTGTTCCTGTGCCTTAAAAGTAATGGAGGTAAATTCCATGGGCTCCTTGATGACTTCAAAGCCGATGGTGTGCTTTCCCTTTTCCAGATATACCAACAGGGCACTGTTATTCCTTCTCTGGTAATCCTCCAGAAACCATTTGGTCTCACAGTATACCTCATCTGCTTCGGGACGGATCTCATTGTTGTTTTTCTCCCGGATCTCCTGATCCTGCCACCAGCGCTTGATCACAATCTGGGACAGGGCCTCGTAGGGGATCTCCCCGTCTATGTATACCTTCCGCTGAATGTCGGAAGTAGTTCCGGGCAGGGCAATATACCCCAGCTCCACGTTGTAAAACCCTGAATCCGCCACCTGGAATTCCCAGGTAATGGTTCCGCTGTCCTCTGTCAGAATCCCCTGCTCGCCTATACTTGCAGTCATGTCCGGCGACAGGGTAAATTTTTCCATATCCACCGCCACCTCGCCGTCGGATAACTTTCCGTCAAAGCCGTTAGCTTCCAGATAAACCCCGTAGCTTTCTTCATACGAAGCTGTTATCTGCTTCGGAACGGCATTTGCCCCATCCCGGCCTCCTGAACGGGCCGCCAGAATCACCAGTACAACGATGATACCTGCTGCCGCCGCCAGTGCCGCAATTAATTTACCGTTTATTTTCCATTTCATAGGATGCCCTCTCACTTCCCGATTCCTATATTCCCCATTCGGCAGCAAAGCGGACAAGCCGCTTCCCCATACGGTAACCTATAAGATCCAAAAGGGCGGGTAGCTCCCAGCCTCCCGCCCTTTTACAAAGCTCTGTGCCTTATTTATTCTGCCGCCACAGTAACTTCCAGTGTCACACTGCCTGTATTGCCTGCATAGTCTGTCACGGTGATCACTACATTGTAGGTTCCTGCGGTAGTGGTATCCAGCTCGGACAAATCTGCCGTCACAGTGTCCTTCACATCAATACCGTCTGCATCCACCGCGGTATCCACATAAGTTTTCCAGTCAATGGTGGACGCATCCGTATCCACCTTCACGGCAGGAAGCTCAGCCACAGGAGTAATCACGGGCGCCTCCTTATTGTCAGGATTATAGACCACAATCTTAAACCGGGAGGTTTCCTCATTTCCCGAAGAATCGCTGATGTGAATCTTCACGGACTCGTCGCCCTCATACATGCCAACGGTATCCAGATGCTCCTGGAATTTGCCGCCGGTCATATCCTCAAAGGTTGCGCTTGCAGGATCCAGCACGCCGTCCACAGAATCCTCCGCGGTGAAGTACTGCGTCCAGTCGATGTCTTCATACTTCGTTCCCACAGGAACCGCCACCGTCTCCTTGGTAATGACAGGCTTCTGGTTGTCATGAACCGTATCGGATGCCAGGTTATTGGCAATGTCACTCATCAGATTATTCATGGCATCCTTGTTTGCCTTAATCGTCACGTCATAGGAGGATGTGCCGTCCACACCCGTGAGCGACTTGCCCAGGATCGTGGCAAAGGAAGCATCATTATTCTCCCAGATTCCCAGCAGACCTGCAGGATTTCCTGCCAGATTGTTGGCAACTGCCTGGAAGCAGGCCAACGCATCATCGCCGAAGTTTTCATCGTAAAGGTCAACGCCGTAGCCTGCCAGACGCTCCGCTGCTGCCGTGTTCTTGTATTCCGTTACGGAATCTACGCCGCCCAGGGTCTTCCAGTAGGTATTCCAATAAAGAATATAAGCCTTCAGTGCCAGCTCCGTATCTACCTTGCTGCCCTTTAAGATACCAACGCTGTCGCCCATATTCAGCACCTGGCTGTAGTCCTCGCTGTCGGCTGCCAGACGGTCCGCTCTGGGCCAGGGAATGATGGCAATGCTCTCTCCACGGTCACCGCACTGAGAAGCATAATCGCCGATCCGCCAGTTAGGAGCATCCGTAAACACGGTAGCGCCCCGTCCGAAGTCGTCTCCGCCTTCACACCAGCGGGGTACAAAGCCGTCATCATAAAGTCCGCAGTCTGTCAAAAGCTCTGCATTCCGCAGCTTCTCGATAAACTGTACCGCTTCGATGGAAGCATCAGAATCCGCCGCAATGGCGCCGTCCCTGTAGATACCGCTGCCGTTGGCATACATTGCTGCCAGCGCCGCATAACGGAAGTCCGTCTCATAAGCCTGAACCGTATCATAATGCGCCGCATCCGCAGGAGCCGCCACACTGCTGTAATAAGCATCCACCTTGGTCAGATAATCCTCAAAGGTGCTCCAGGTCCAGTTGCCCTCCAGATATAAATCCATGGGATAAATAGTCTTGCCGTCAGCGTCCTTTAAGGAATCCACTTTGTCCAGCATGGTCAGATTCACGATCAGCGGGAAATAAGGTACAAAGTCCATATCATTGTCCAGCAGGTAATAATGTCCAAACAGTTCCTCATCCAAAAGCCAGGCCGCCTCTTCGTCCGCAAACAGGCCCACATAATCATCCAGCTTCTGTAAAATATTCTGGGCCAGCACAGTAGCCTCGGAACCGCCCCACAACACTGCAATGTCACAGATGGGATCTCCCGCCAGCACACTGGTCATCAAATCCGTCCTGGTATCGTTAGGGAACTGTACAAACTCAAATTCTACATTCAGCTCGCTTTTGACTGCATCCAGCGCCGCCAGTGCCGCCTGTCTCTCCGCCTCCGCCATGGTGTATTCCCCGCTCACGTCATCCACATGATTGGGATCAAGCCCGTTCAACCAGTGGGTACCGTAACGGATCACCGTGGGCTCTGCGGAAACTGCCGGCTCGCTCTCAGAACTCTCAGGCGAAGACTCGGGTGTGCTTTCCGTTTTGCTCTCACTGGGCTGTTCCGACGTGCCCCCCCCATTTGATTCAGCGCTGCCGCTGCCGCCTGTCGCTGCATTATCGCCGCAGGCTGCCAGCGTGAAAGCCATAACAGCACTCATCATCAATGCTACAACTTTCTTTTTCATGCTTTTCCTCCTTTATTCACCGAGACACATTTTGAAATCGGTTTCATGCTTACATAATAAATCCGCTTCGGTATTTTGTCAATAATATTTTTGCATTTTTTAAATCTCATTGTCTATTTTTGTCATTTTGTACAAAGTTTACCACCAAGTTTTTGTGCATATATTTATTTATGCTTTACAAGCCTTAAAAATGCCTGCTATTCAACACTTGTATTATTGAAAAAAATGCCCTCGTATTCGAAATCGGTTTCAATCCAACGGATAGACTAGTGACAAACTTTTTTCTCTGCGCTATAATAGGGTAATAACAGAAAATGCGAAAAAGGAATTATTGTTGTTATGGAAGACTTACGAGCCTTAGAAGGGAAAAAAATTACAATTTACGACATTGCCAGGGAAGCCGGGGTCTCCCCTGCCACCGTATCCAGGGTACTGACAAATAACGCAAGGGTCAGATCCGACAAGCAGGAGGCCGTCCAGGCTGTCATTGCCAAATACAATTTCCGTCCCAACGCTCTGGCCAGAAGCCTGTCAGAGACCCGCCGAAAGGTCATCGGCATCATTATGGCCGATGTACGCAACGCCTATTATGCCAAGCTGTTCGTGGCCTGTGAGCAGGCGGCACGCGCAAAGGGCTATTCTCTTCTGCTGGAAAATTCCCTGGGCCAGCAGTCTATCGAAGAACAGCAGCTGATTCTGATGGAGGAACAGCGGGTGGACGCCATTATACTGGTAGGCGGCCGGGCAGATGACCTGCACTCCAATGAAGATTTTGTAGAAAAGGTAAATCAGGTCTGCAATTCCATCCCTGTCATCCTCACCGGCAAGCTGGACGGAACCTCCTGCCGCCAGGTGCGCATTGATGCCATCAAGACCATGGACCTCGTAATGGAACATCTGCTTGCCCTGGGGCATCGGGATATAGCCCTGGTAGGCGGCCTGGATACCGTAGCCTCCTCCTATGAAAAACGGAAACGCTATAAGCAGATTCTGTCAAAATACCAGATCCCCTGCCACCCCGAATATTACGAAACCTTCGGCAGATACGATTACGAAACCGGCTACAGCCAGACGGAAAATCTGCTGGCTCTGGACAATGTCCCCACTGCTATCATCGGAATCAATGACTCCGCGGCCGTAGGCGCCATGAACTGTATTCAGGAGCACGGCCTGAACGTTCCCGAGGACATTTCCGTGGTCGGTTACGATAACACACAGATCTGCAGCATGGTAAAGCCGAAGCTTACAAGCATTGATTACAACTATGACGATTTTGCCGAAAAGCTCATCGCCACCGTAGAAGGCGTCTACAGCGCCTCTTCCCTTCCCCCCCTGCAGCTGATTGAACCCTCGCTGATCGTCCGCGGATCCACCGGAATCGTAAAAGGCGCCTGAAGAAGACATACAAAACAGACCGACCACCTATACGGGTGATCGGTCCTTTCATACAATCTGCATACGGGCAAAAAATGATTCAGTCCTGCACGTAAGGCATCAGTGCAATGTGACGGGCTCTCTTGATCGCTACGGTCAGGGCTCTCTGATGCTTTGCACAGTTGCCGGTAATCCGGCGGGGAAGGATCTTGCCTCTCTCCGACACATATCTCTTCAGCTTATTGGTATCCTTGTAATCAATTACATTATCCTTGCCGCAGAATACACATACCTTTTTTCTTCTGTGCATTCCGCCCTTTTTTCTCATCGGCGCATCGGATTTGTCTGCTTTATTATAAGCCATTTTATATGCCTCCTATCTTACTCAAACTTAGTTAAACGGTAACTCCTCATCAATACCATCCGGGATGTTCATAAAGCCGTCTCCTGCTCCGGAAGCTGCCGGTGCATTTCCGCCTCCGGCATAGCCGCCATTGTTATAACTGTTATTATAACCGCCGTCGCCGTTTCCGCCTGACGCATTCTTGCTCTCGGCAAATTCAATCTCTTCCACCATGATACGGACACTGTAAACCATCTGCCCGTCCTTGTTGGTATAATTGTCATTCTGTACTCTGCCGCTGAGCACGACCTTCGTGCCCTTATGCAAGTACTTTTCCACAAACTCTGCCTGCTTGCCAAAGCAGGTGCAGTTAAAGAAGTCGGCATCCGGCTCGCCTTCGCGCTTGAATCTTCTGTCTACTGCCACAGAGAAACGCCCCACCACGGTCTGGCTGGCTCCCTGGGAATATCTCACCTCAGGATCTCTCGTTAAACGTCCCATAAGAATTACTTTGTTCATATTTTACTTTTCTCGCTTTCTAATTAAGCCTCGTCCTGTCGTACAATCAAGTATCTGACAACATTGTCCATAATGCGGACACGGCTCTCGATTTCAGCGGGCGCAGTACTCTCAGCGTCAAACCTGATAAAGTAGTAAAAACCTTCCTTCATCTTCTGAACTTCGTAGGCAAGCCTCTTCTTGCCCCACTCGTCCACTTCCGTAATGACACCGCCGAATCTCTCGATCAGAGCCTTGCACTTGTCAACAACCTGCGCTCTTGCCTCATCCTCGATATTAGCGGACACTACTACGGCTAATTCATACTTGTTCATTCTGTTACCTCCTTTTGGTCTCTGGCCCATGCCATATGCACGAGCAAGGAAATGATTCATCACGAAATATTATGATAGCATAAACGGACTGGGAATTCAAGGGATTTTTGAGAAACGATTAATTTTTCTGCACACGCCCGTTTCTACATCAATTACATCATTTATTATAGCCTGCTGATTTTCTGTTGCCAAAATATTGCCGCCTTCACTTATCTCTATAATGAGAACCACATTGAACAATCTTTATCACATTATCTTCTATTCGATAAACAATACGGTTTGGCCTCTTAATAGATGCTGCATTTAATAAGCTCCTTTTTCTCCTCTGGTTATTATGCAGAAGAGTCCCTGCATATTGCAGCACCGGACAACTTTTCATATTTAACTGCACACTATCATACTGTAGTTAAATTAACAACACCTCTTCGTTTTTGATACTTGTCATTGTATTTTCCATTCAGGCGTTTAACGCCGCACACTCTTGGAAAGTCCCATTCTACATTTGTATAGTATACTTTACCCTTCCACCTCCTGCAGCGCCTCCCAGAATCGCTCCATACAACTTCGGGCTCCCGTGGACACCCTGATCCAGCCTTTCAGGATTCCCCTGCCATAATCCCTGACCCAGACCCCTTTTTCCTTTAATTCCTTAACCACCACTTGGGAATCTTTTCTTGGAAGAAACAACACAAAATTCCCTTCCTTTGCCAATGTCTTATAGCCAGCCTCCTGCAGCCTCGCCGCCAGCCATCGGCGTCCTTCCCTTTCTGTTTCTATCAAATCAGCCGTGAGCTCCCGGTTCCTGATTACCTCCTCCGCGAATAAAATCGCTATGTTATTTACATTAAACGTGGATTCTGCTTTCTCTATGAACTCGATCAATGCGGTACCCCCGGCTACATACCCGATCCTTAAACCAGCCATGGAAAATACCTTCGAGAATGTACGAAGAACAAGCAGGTTGTCATACTCCTTCATCAAAGGCATGAAAGTGGGCTCATAAAAATAATGATATGCTTCATCCACCACCACAATAGCTCCCGCCGAAGCCGCCTGCTCCACCACCTTACGCACAGCCGCTTCCTCATAGGTGCTGCCGATAGGGCTGTTTGGATTCAGCAGAATCACGATACCCGTTTCCTCATCCACTGCCTGCAGAATATCGGTAATGTCAACAGTAAAATCTGCTTTGTATTCAATGGTTTCATGCTTCATGCCAAACATTTTAGCATAGACATCATACATTTCAAAGGTGGGGGTTACCGTAAGGAGTTTCTTCCCCTGCTCCCCAAAACACTGAAAAATCAGCCTCATGGCCTCGTCCGAGCCCGCAGTGACGGAAATATTCTCACACATCAACCCGTTATGCTCCGCCAACAGCCGCGCAAGCCTGTCCTTCTCCGGATAAGTCGCTATATACTCCGGCGTAATCTTTGCCATTACCGAATCAAAAAACTGCCTGGGCAGGCCTTCCGGATTTTCGTTCATATCCAGACGCAGAACTCCCGCTCTTTCATCATGAAATTTCACACGGTACAAATCCCTGATATTCTCATTGACGTAATACATTTTCCAGCCCTTCTCCCTTTCGCACTCTATCCAGCCTCACCAAATCTCCGTTTCGTGATAAACAGATTGGGCGCGGCAGCATCCAATGTTTACTCCTGCCAACACTCCTCGATTCTTTTCATTGCCTCTTGATCCTCAAAGCAATACTGCTCCACCAGCTCTTTCTGGATGTCTTCTTTCGGAATCTCATGTTTCTTGCCAAACGCAATCAGTTTTCTGATCCCCTCTTCGCGGCCTTCCGCACGACCCTCTTCACGACCCTCTTCACGACCCTCCGCACGACCCTCTATGCTTGCTTTCTTCCTGGCCTCCTGTATGTCATACCCTTTAAAGTTCGCTAATAATTCTCCCATACGCCGCTCCCTTATCTGTTCCGTGAATGCAGCCGCTTCCTCATACGGCACATTCAGTTTAGCCAGCAATATTTCCATAATCTGCGCTATAATATTCAGCAAATATTCCGGAACCCCTGCCGTCATTTCCTCCAGATATTCAGCACTTAACTCCTTGCTCAATTCCGCAAACTCCTCCATATTTTGAAGTTTATCAATCAGCATAAGCAAGGAAAATATGTCCTTATTTATCATCATCTGGACATTGCTGAAATCTCTGAGCTGTACCAGCAAACATTTATAATCCGGTATGTATTCCCTAAAAACATCACTTAACCGGATCCTGTCGTGAAGCTGTGTCGCCGCCGTAAAGCTCTCTTCCCCATCATAAAACACGATCGGTATGACAGGGGGATACCGAAAATCCCTTGTCCTGCTGATTCCTGCCTGCTGTCTTTCCATTTCCTTTTCGTAGTCTTCCCAGATAAAAACCATATATCGGATAACTTGCATGACCACATTATAATCTACTTTTGACTTGTGTTCAATGAGGGAAATCAGATAAAATGGCACTTCCTCATTTTCATTCTGAATCCCGTCGTGAACCCAGATCTTCTTCACTATGTCAGAATTACGTTCTTCCGTAAACATATGCACATAGCGCTCCGTGACATCCTCAATGTCCTCCGGCTGAACATCCTTCAGCATAGGTATATCCACATACCCCCGCAAAAACTGGGCACATAATGTGGCATCCCCAAAAATAATCTTGGCGGAACTGTCCTTCACCCTGCTGTTTGACAAATTGGCTTCCATCCTTTGTATACCTTCCTTTCCGGCACGGCATACAGCTTCTCTGCCACAACAATAAGCCTTATCCCATGCGTCTTCCTGTTTAATTTTGATGTGGGATATTGATGTGAAAAGACAATTCACATTTAAGATCTGCACTTCTTATATTTACTATAGCAGAAATCGGCTGTCCTTGCAAGAAAATTCTGATATGAAGTATGAAATTATCAACGTACGGCAATGCAGGTTCTGTTACGCTCTTCGCCGTCAATCCCGCAAATACTCCATAAAAATGTCCCTGTTCTCTTTCGGTGAAGCTTTGGGCCTTCCCAAATCAGCCCTGGCGCCGACTGCACACTTCACCTCAATCAGGCTGAGGACAGCTGCCGCACACTTCATAACGCGTATAGTAATGTTTCCATATACGTATTACTATAATGTCTTATATAAAACTTATAGTCCCCATCCAGATCCAAAATATATTGCGGTATTTCAATAATATCATCAGGTTTATGGTACAAACAAACTAATAGCCGAGGATGACAGCGTTGAATAACTTCTTTGGCTCCTTTAAGTGCATCCAGTTCAAATCCTTCTATATCCATTTTTATGTAACTGACATCTTCCGAGCCCACCATAGAATCTATAGTTTCCACTACCACAGTATCATTTCCATTTTCCGCAAAATGTGATCCAGAATTACCATTAGCCATAAATGTATATTTCTTGCCGGAACTCCCAACTCCCACATTTTTTAACTCTATATTTGCCAGATTTTTGCCTTCTATCCAGTTCTGAGCCGCCATAAAATTCTCTTTGTCGGGCTCCACGCCTATGATTTTAGCATAGCCCAATCCTTTATTCCAGTCAACAATATCAAATATGGTTTCACCGCGATACATACCTGCATCAATCATAATTGATTCTTTGCGAGGCAGCCAAAAATCATCAAAGTATTGCCTTCCGCTTATTTCAACCCCATTCATATCATAATATCCATATATATCATCGATGTCCACTCCCAAGTCTATTATTTCGTCTTTAATTTCCTGATAGAAATTTTCCGTTCCTATCATGAAAACAGCATCTCGATAATTTGCTTCCACTTCTTTGGGTGAAATTAAAGGTACACATTTTTCCCCAAAAATTACTTCCCTTGTTTGCGTGTGCTTATCTACAAATGCTGAAATTGGCAAATTCAATAAAAGCGGCCAATAAGCATAACCAATGCTGTCGCGCATTCTCTCTTCCCAATCCAATAATCCTTTCGCATCCCTCCCATATCCCCAAAAAACAAGTTTTCGCCTCCCATCCTTGCACTTACTGTAAATATCACTCCAGGTTTTAATCAACTTCCAGGTTTTCACCCCCCCTAATTCATGTGCCTTCACGAGAAAACCAAGGTCTTTACTATGCTGTAATTTCATTAGATTCTTATAAATTTCCCATGACGTATTATCTGCAAAGTTTTCTGCAGCAATTATTCTTTCCATGATTTTACCACCCTTTCCTCGTATGCAACCGGTGTATTATCAATATTATTTTTCAATTCCTGATATGTCAGAACTCGTTTATATCCCTTGCTTCGTAATTCCTGAACAAGTTCTTCTGGTTCATCTTTGGTAACAATTATCACACTATCCTTCTCTAATTCCTGCGGAGCTATACATTTTATACTATCAACATACGTATCCCACAACTTAGAATTATTGTCAGAAAACGCATCGGCCTCTAATCCCCTTATTAACAAATTTTTGTGTAAACGCCTCCCATTTGCGCCCGCGCAAAAAAGATAAAGCTTCCCCGACCTATCCTCTCCAAAAACAATATCTTTTAGATTATCACACAGTTTGTCTACTTGGGGGTTATCGTAATAAGGAACTAAAAGCTTTTCATAAATTTGTTCGGCATTTTCTGTTTGCGGAAGTTCCGTGCCTATATTCTCCAGCGTAAAATGTGGTATTGCTTTATACATTGGTATATAATTATTTCGGGCATATTTTTTATCGCACATATTTCTTTCCTGGGCACTTAGGTCTAGCAACTCACCTTCACCCATATGATAAACCACGCTGTCCAATGCTGTAATATGCTTCACATTCATTTTCATTAACCTGTTACAAAACGCTGTATCCCCTGTCGTAATAGAACCATCTGCATTAATTCTATTTCCTTCTGGGTATAACCCGGCGCATATCGCGACATCTTTATATAATAAGCAAGGCTGAAATACACCTAAATTCCTTATTCCTGTCATTCTGACCTTATCTGCAAAAGCAAGGAAATCTTCTTCCATGAACTCCTCCGGAAGATGACCAAATTCCGCATGCAATGCACACCAAAAAAGATCCTTTCCTCTTTGCAATGGCTCAACCAGTTGCGGAACAACATACGTATTAAAATTAGAGTATTTCATCAAGTTTTCCAACCAATTATCAGAGAAATAATTATCACTGTTTATAAGGCAAACCATTTGCCCTTTTGCGTGAAGAATCCCCTGATTCCAGGCCTGATAAACACGCCTTAGATATTCTCTGTTTTCTATTCCCAGTTCTGCCAATTCCTCCGCACTTAAATGTTCATGTATTGCTACAATAAACGGATAGTTCTTTTCTCTTAAAAAATCAACAACTTCAACCGTAGGGTCGTTTGCGACGAAGAAAAACTCTGCTTCGCCTCTTTTCAGCATAGGTGTATATTTTTGTACAGAGTCATATACCCACTTAGCAAATTTTGTTGATTTATATATCATGCAAATAATAGATACTTTTATCATTTTTCTCCCCTTATTGATATTTTACACCATGCTTCTCAAAAAAATCTGTCCATTGCTTCTGAACGGACTGACGGCTCCAACCTCTTCGCATCACTTCTTCCCGTGGATTCAAAGACACCTTGAATTCAGGGGATTCCTCGCTGTCATACACAAACGGTATATTGCACGACATTGCTTCCCAGTCAGCCATATAATATGCCGAAAGTCTATTAGTACATAAATAGAAATCTGCAGCATTAATCAGTTCAACAATAATGCTTTGTGGAACGTCCATAAAAATTTTAGCATTGTCAAAGGCACTTAATGCCCTATATTGTCTCCCTATCACGATAATCCAATAAATCTCCGGATTATTTTGTGCATATTCCACCAGTCTGGCAAATCCTTTCATATGATGAAAGGTTCCTATCCATACTCCCACTTTTGCGTTCTGTGGAATATCATACTTTTTTCGAAATTCTGCTTTATTATTATAGGGACGCCAAAAATCTGTATCTACACCAATCGGAATCACCTCTACTGTACCAAATTTTTCGTACCATACTGCATTTTTAGGAGTTGCAACCACACGATAGGTACAATATCTCGCCGCCTCATATACTCTTTTTACTGCATCTTCCGATAATGAATTATTATGATACAATTTCTGCATCTGCGGATACATCTCCCAACATAATGCGACTGATTTTCCGGCGACTGGCAAGAATCCCATTGCCGAATACCTCAAAATTATATCATCGACATTTAGTGTGCTTGGCACTTCAAAAGAACTTTGGGAAAATACTCGGTTCATCCAATCCCAAAATGTATCTTCATTCACAGATGTTCTTACTTCTGGACTTAAATAAATCATCTTTGTCTCCAATCTTACGCGTCAATTAACCTTCAGTATTATTTTTACTTCATAGACCTCTTAACTATTTCATTTTTCTGTTCAGGTGTTAATTGTGAAGCCGCCGGTATAGGCACACACTTTTCAGTTCCAACATCACAAAAATTGCATGCAGCCAAATAATCTTTTCCATAGTACAAATAAAGTATTTTATTCCGTACACTCTCTTTATCCCCACTCAAAATAACATAGTCATTTTGGGGTGTTTCCACAAGTCCCAAATCATGTGCATGGCCGGAACGAGGGCAGTAATAAAATCTCCCATTTAAAATACTTTTGCATGTTTTCATATAACAAGCTATAAATTGTCTCTTTAGCTCTTCCTTGTCTCGATTTCGACAAGTCATATCACCACGATCCAGCCATTCCATTTTAGGCCCCATTCGTACATCAAATTTCTCTGATTTTAAATAATTATAAAATGTGTATGTTGATGGTAAACCATAGTTACTGATACTTATGTGTACCTTGGGATGTTTCAGCTGTGCCACCAAGGTGTCACTTAATGTTTTTTTCACAACTGCATTAGTAAAAACACGAATACTGCCCACTTGCTTTCGAGAACATAAATTATTCAGGACCTTGTCTAACTCTGGATATAAGAACGTTTCTCCCCCAATAACTCCAAAAAGTCTAACTTCGTCAATAAATTCAAATAAGTTTTTTAAATCTTTCTCTATTTCAGGCAAATCAATATTATAGGGATTTGCATAATACGGAATAATAGATCCACAATCTTTACATTGTAGAGAGCATTTTGTCGTAATCACTATTTCAAAGTACGGCAATACCACTTTATTCATTACGTAAATTTTTACAAAATATTTAATATATAACCCCAGCTTTCTAATGTACCCACCAATCCTTTTATCCTCTTTCCCCAAAATTTCTTTATCAATATTAATTGCATCTTTTAACATTTTCTTTTTATATTGCTTTATTCCCATATTTTTTATTTATCTCCTCCGCACAATTTATCGCTGATAATACAGTTTCTTCCATACTGTAATATTTATACTCCGCTAATCTTCCACCTAAATACAAGCCATCCACCAAATCTGCCTTTTTTTTGTATTTTTCCATTATCTCAACATCACACGAATCATTAACCGGATAAGATGGTTTACCATACTTCTTGCTCCTTCTTACATACTCTCCAGGGTATTCTGATACCCATACCGTAACTTTATCAGGCTGATCAATCAACATTCTCATATCAGTTGTTCTCGTTTTTTTATAGTTATCCGGATAAGTGATTACCGCCGCGCTATCATCAATATTATTCTTTTTTAATTGGTTTTTAAAACGTATTGAACGATACTGCAACTTTCCATACTCAAAATCAAACAGTTCGTCTATCGGTCCTGTGTAAATAAGTATATCTTGAAACTCTTTTTCTTTATAATAAATTGTCCCCCCTTCTGCAATTTTAATTACCTCTGTACCATCAGTCTTTACTTTAACCTCTATGTTACCATGATTAAGCATATTGCATAAAAGATCATGATAGCCTTCTTGAGGTACTACCTGGTGTCTGCAACGAGTCAGGCGTTTATTGTAATTCAAACGGATTGGCATTCTCTGCAAAATTGTGCTATTAACCTCTTCCGGCCTTTTTCCCCACATTTTGATGTTATATCCCAAATATACCTTATCGTATATCATTCTCCCCAAGGTTCTAATTTCCTCGTTCTCGCATGACGTTAACTCTCCAAGCAGCACCTCGTCCTTGGGAAAAAATCTTACTAGATTTTGATAAACTTGAATAAATCTTTCCTCGCCAATAATCATCTTTATTGATTCAAGATTTAGAGGTAATGGAATCATCCGGTTATTTACATAGACTTTACGTTTCACATCCACAGGAACCAATATACAAAATCTGCTCAAAAAGTCATACACCTCTGAATGATCTAAATTTAAAATATGAGGCCCAAATTTATGAACCATAATATTAGAATTTTGATACTTGTAATCGTATGCCAATCCTCCAACATATGATTCTTTTTCCAAAATAGTCACACTAAACCCCTTTTCGGCAAGTATTCTTCCACATACACTTCCAAACAACCCACATCCGACAATCACGACATTCTTCATATTTGCCCCCAACTCATTTCTTCCATAATACGCTTTAACCTCTAATTACTTCAAACATTCAGAAGAAAGATTTTTCCATATAGTTTCACCATTTATTCTATGTACCTTCTTACTGTGATCATCTATCACGTTCTTATCTTTATCATCAAGAAACTGCTCAATGCCACAAACCAACTCACTATAATCCGGTTTAATTCCAGCAAGCTTAAATATATCATCCATCCAGTATTGATAAAATGGAATTCCTCCACGAATACTCGGAAAACTGCAACTATATCTTTCCATTTTCTGCGTTTCTAAGTTTAATATATACCATTCCTTTCCCAACTCTGGAAATAAAAACAATTTGTCTTTCCACATTGCATATGCGCAGAACCTTTCCTTCACAGACCATTCTTTTTTCTCTTGAAAAGCTAAATTAATCAAAATAATCTGCCTTTCAAAACCAGGAACCAAAATCATTACTTCATCTATTACTATAATTCGATAATAAGAATACGTGCACTTATTTGGAAAAATATTTATTTTATCAAGAATCACCTTACTTTTGTTGCACAGGACATCATACTGCACCAACTCGTTCCCTTCTTCCGGAAGCAAATATAAAATATCTCCCTTGATACTAACTGCACAAAAACCTTTATCAACAGTATCCAACGGATATATATCAGCCCTTCCTCTTTTATCTATATGTACAAGTTTAGTGCTATGACCGCATATTAGCCAAAATCCCTCTTTCTCCTTCACACCCCCAAACCACATTAACTCTCGCAATTCAATGTATCGCCCTACTTTTGAATAATCAACTTGTATTTCATGTACAGATTCATCTTCAAAATCCCATACCTCGATATCATCGCCTAAAAATTTAGGGAACATATACACCTTACTGCCATGCTGAACAGGAGTTGCTGTTTTCGTTGACATGTTCCGTCTCCTGCAATGCACTTTTCTTTGAGACATAGACTCTAAATCAATTAAAACATTTTCTGCTGCACTATTAGCAACTAAAAACACTTTATTCTCATAAAAAAATATATTTGTAAATAATGCCCTCTGATAAACGTCCTCGCCTTGCACGGATAGCACATATTCAACTTTTTTGCTCAATAGATTCATTCGAAACATAGCATTAATATTATAATCAAAAAGCCACATCCAATCACCGTTTACAGCTACAGCACCAGGTTGTATCGATCGTTCAAATTCGCTCATTCCACAGTTCCTCACTTACTGATTTCTGTAATCTCATATAATGATCCAACACTCTTTCCTTCACAGGTAAAGATTTATGCAACTCCATTGACATTTCATCATATGTCCTTACATTTTTGTATCCTTGCTCATAAAGCATAGAAACCACCTCTTCGGGATTATCCTTTGTCACAATAATACATGTATCTTTGCTCAATGTATTTAAAGATACTACCTGTACACCATCTATTTTCGTATTCCATAATGCTGGATTTCCGTCTGAAAACCACTCTACATCCACACCTCTGAAATACAATTCCTCTTTTAAACGCCTCCCATTTCTTCCGGCACAGTACAAAACTACTTCTTGCCTGGTGGGCACTTTATGAGCAGGCTCTAACGTCTTGCCAAACTCATCCAACATTTGCTGCATCACCTGTGTCCATCGATTAAGATCCGCCATACGCAACATATCAAAGTAGAACTTATAATACCCGCCAAAGATAACTTCTATTTCCTCCTTCGTTATCTGTTTGATCATTTTTAACTGAATATCCTGACAATTTTGAGAAAATTCACTTATTGTAATCGACCCTTGGGCAGCATGAGAGCGATATTTTATCAGAGGACTGTTAATATATATCGCTTTCCGTCTTCTGAATATTCTAAACCACATGTCATAATCCTGAGCCGTCAAAAGCGTTTCGTCAAATAGCCCCACCCTCTCAAAATGACTCTTATGCAATAATACGGTACAGCCGTTTATGAGCCCAAACAATACCGGTAAAATTTCATTTTGATAGTCCTCTTTTGAAAAGCGATAATCCGGAAGCGCCGGCTCAACAGTACCCTCCGGCATTACGAGACTATTCCAACTGCTATATACCGGAGCATGCTTATCTTTACCCTCCATTAACATCTCAATTTGGCATTCTATCTTCCAAGGGTAATAAATGTCGTCATGGGACAACCAAGAGAAATATTCTCCTTCCATATTTTTTATGCCGACATTTAATGCGGATGATACACCGCCATTTTCCTTTTTTAAATACCTTATTCGATCTCCATAGGATCTGGCAACCTGCTCCGTATCATCTGTAGAACCATCATTTACCACAATTACCTCGCAATTCTGATAAGTTTGGTTCAGTGCACTGTCAATAGCCTCCCCCAGATAATCTCCCCCATTATATACAGGAATGATAATAGAAACCTTAGGTAACATCTGTATATTGCTCCTCTTTCTACTCAAATATATTGCTTTAAACTATATATTTATATAAACTATCTCTTAAGCAGCCATGTTTCCCTTTAAAACTCACTTTCCATCAACTCACGAAATGAAATTATACTGCTAAACCCCATTTCGCTCAGTTCAGCCTTGATTGCTTCAAAATCGAAAACTGCCGTTACCACCACTGCATCTTCCTTATTCAAACTACTGTTTGGATAGTATACAGGAATTCCTTCCTGGCCGGATTCACGAACTTTCTTATCCATAATATAAGAAACCTCAAACTTTTCCTTCTGTAGCTCTTGACATAAAAGCTGTCCTATCTCGGCATAGCCATAGATCACAATTTTTCTGTAACCTTTATCATACAGAATGTCAGCTATACTCACCTCCTGTGCTTTCAACTTGACCCATCTTGTCAATACCCAATAAAACAATTTATATTTTTGCAGTTGAGCTTCTAATTCTGTACCTGCACCTGCTTTATCATCTGCAGAATGTATCATACAATATGCTTCCAAACAAGAGCCTTTACTCCCGTTTTGAATACCTCTATACCTGGCCAGACACTCTGCCATCCTATCATACTCCATTGCCGATAACTGCGATTGGTGAAATCGTATGAGATCAAGTTTTTTCCCTAAAGCTGTGGTAATATCCAATATATGTGTAACTTCCTGCAATGGAGTATGAACCTCATAGGAATAAACCTCTGTCGCTGTCTTTTTTTGTTTCTCTAATGCTTTAAAAACACTGATACATGCTGCTGTGTGATCAGCATGCCCATCTTGCATTCCGGTAACAAAGATTTTTGAATAGGCTGACAGATCAACCAGCAATAGGCAGTCTGTATGTTGCAACAGGGTTCCATCCGCATAATCAAGCATTTTATAAGAAGAAATTCCCGCATACTCCATTTCTTTTATAAATTCCGCCCGTCTTATTGCTTTTTCTTTCTCCGGGGCTATATCTCCCTGCCCCTGCCTTCCGTCTGTCAGCACCACCACACTACATTGTCTTGGGTACAGCGCCAATACACCGCCGACACCGATGCATTCATCGTCAGGGTGTGGTGCCACCACTAAAATTTGTTCCGTTTCCTTAATATCAAGATACTGCATCCTGTCTCCCTATAGTCTTTTATAAACACCTCTTTTAGCCATATCTTCCCAATAAAAGACCTTTTCAAACCGATGTTTTAAAAACTGTTCGATTTCTTCATTATATTTCTTTAAGGTAATCAGCACTGCATCCGCAAGTGGAAGTTCTTCCGTTGGTGTATACGTCGGCAACATTTCCACCTTTTTTTCCTGCTTATCTATACCATATGCCAACTCCGCCTTAATACGATTCCTTATATGCAGGAATTCTTCTCCCCCTGTGCCCAACCCATAAATAGCAAACACATGTATCCCCTCTATATCAAAGAATCGATTCACTTCCTCAAAAACTTCTTCACGATAAATCAAGCCGTTATATACAATTCTTTCTTCTGCCCCAAATTTTCTCTTGTATTCGTAATCGCCCCCACCCAAAAACAACAAATTACACTTTTTTGCAATTAATTCCTCCAAAAATAGTACATATGTGATATATCCTGGGGAAAATCTGGCCAACTCGCTGTCAAAGCTAAAGTTCTCCAAATATGCAATATCTTCAACTAAGCAAAAGAAAATAATGCCAACCGGTCTTCCACCGGCTTTTACCAATATTGCATCTGTAACATGATACTCTTTCAAATACTGTTGCGGAGACATCTCATAATCTGTTCCATGGCTTTCCCTTTTCCACTTAAAATACAAATCTACATATTTATAAGGCACATTTTTCCCGTAAGATACTGTGGACAGGTAACCATACTGTTCCTCTAACATACGTATTTGCCTGCTTAGATTGTAGCGATGCTTTGATTTTAATCGTTGCAATAGTTCCTGCTTTGTTTTAGGTATTAGAATCCGAATATCATTACCTTCACACAAGCAATTCTGATAATTGTTTCCGCCCTGTATAATTTCTATATATCGAACTTCAATATGACTCCGGAACACATTTTCAATCAACTGTTCAAAAACCCATTGGGGTAATTTCTTACCCCATACATTGAGTACCACTCTTCCATTATTGTAATGTATGGCAATGGAATAAGTCTTTCCCTGATAGACGACTTCTATTTTCTCAAAATTATTACCGTAAATCAGGTCAAAACGATTATAGATTAAGTTATCCTCATCAAAACTCTCCATTCCAACCGTATTCCTTTGCCTTCCGTCTTTATTTTGTTACCTTATATATATTTAAAATAGGATCATATAAATCGACTATAAGCTGTTTGTATAATGAAAACACTCCGTTTTTTACCACAGCCTTATGTTCAAATGGATTTCCATAAATTAGATATATATTTCTTGGCATCCTCCGAAAGCTCTCTTCAATTCTGCCAATCACTTTCTCAAAAGTCTTTCCCCTAAAAGGATTATAAAAGAAAAAGCAATTATACTCATCTATGTCACACTCCATAGCATTCCCATTATCTATGTCTGCCTCTATTCCCAATTCATGCAAATTTCTCATCGCACTGTCATATACCTTTTTAACAAGCTCCACTCCTCCAAGTTTCCTGATCCCATACACATGAGCATAAAGCAATGCAGTTCCCTTACCGCATCCAAAATCAAAAAAGGACAAATCCTCTTCCAATGCCGCAACCTCAGAAAATACCTTGTCAACAGCCGAAAAGGAAAAAGGCGTATGCTCCTGATTCTCAGCACCATAAGCATCTTCGTCCCTCTCCAATACGTTTGCAAAATCCAACATGTCATTCTGCTTCTGCAGATAGGCAATATAGCTTTCCCCAATATCCGAATAGACATCAAAGAAATTATCTCCATCTTTATAGCCATACTCTGATGTCAGTTTCTTTATCTCATCAACACTCTTAATAGTAGATAACAGCAACGTATCTGACGCCGATATGTAATTTAACACTGAAGATCTGTATATTATCGGAGACTCAGAAAAGTTTTCTATTTTTTCGTCAATAATGTAAGAAATTTTAGTTCTCCCATCGCAATCCTCTATCAAATGACGAATGAACTTACCGCACTTCCAATATCCCCAGATTACAATCTTCTGATTATTCTGCAATGCGATGTCTACCAGATGACTCGCATAATCCATTAATCCGGAAAACAAGCGCCGATATTCTTCCGTGATATACATTTTTTCCCTCATAATCTTCATTTCTTACCTTTCCAAAATCGTATACCAACGATCTGTTTCGCTATATTCTTTCTCCTTATTCAAATGCGGCAGCATCCCCTGCTCTACAATCCTGAAGCCTGCACTCAACCAACTCTGATAGACCTCGTTATATTCTGCTTCCGTGCGATAGATCACATCATAATCCGCCTTTAAAGCCTCTGAATAAAATTCATTCAAAGTCAATCTTTCCTTTATTGCAATAGTCTCCGTAAAATAAACCCTGACGCTTTTATCCATTTTGTCCAGCAACTGTTCCATGCCCTTGCAAAGCGCCTCATCATTGATATACATCATCACCCCACAAATCCACAATCTATTGAAAAGACAGGGTAGTTTATCCTTCGGCAAAGCACAAAACTCCTGAAATCCATAATTTAAAAAATCATATTTTATCCCCTCATACTGATTACGTTCCCTGGCACGCTCAACCATTTCTGAGGACAAATCCGTCCCACAATAATAACCGCTCCTGGGAATCAAGGTTTCTGCCCACCGGCCCATTCCACAGCCTATATCTAACACCCTGCTGTTTTCGTCTATGCCCATTTTAGGAAGAATATTTTCCTGCTCAAATTTGTTCCACGCCACCGCATATTCAGGATTCTGGTCACCCAATAATACTGATACATACGGGTTATCCATTTCCATCATTGCTTTTGCTCTATTATTATAAAATTCCTTTGTTTTTTCTGTATTAATACTTACCTTCTTCCCATAAATACGATTTTCGCTCATTTCCCGTTTTCCTCCTCCAAAATCTCTTCATATAATTCTTTATGTTTCCGCACATATTCCTGAAAAAGGTACTCCTGTTCCACTCTTTGTCTTCCCGCTCTGCCCATTTCCCTCCTTGCGCCTTCATTCATTATTAAAAAGGATAAGGCTTCTTTCAAGGCGCCGGATGACCGATAAGCTACTGCAAGTCCACATTTTGGTGCATCCGTAATCTCTTCCAAAACCGTCCCTGCAAAAGAAATCACCGGCGTCTCTGCCGCCATAGCTTCAAGCGCCATATAACCAAATGATTCTGCAAGAGATGGCATTAAAAAAATATCGCACATAAGCATATATTCCGCAATTTCGGCATCATTATTCAGCCATCCCAGCTCCACCACATTGTACATAGTCCTTATATCTTCACGAATTTCTCCTCCTCCTACCACAGCAAGCACTATCTTATCCCTATCCTGCAGACCTGACAATGCTTCAAAAATATATCTGCATCCCTTGATCGGATTATTATCCGCCCGAAATCCCACCAGGATTTGATTATTCAGAATACCATACTTCTGTCTGATTCCGTCTATCCTCTTCGAATCATACAGTTCCAGCCTTACCCCAAATGGAATTCTGTGAATCTTGCGAAAATGACAGGTTATGGGACTTCGGTGCAAGTAGTCCTCCATAAACTTTGACGCTACTACAATGTGAGGATTAATCTGTTTCAGCATTTTATGCTTAATTTCCCACATCAGGGATGTATTGTCGCATCTCATTTCAAAACCACATTCCTGCAGTCGCTCACACCCTCCGCATCCTGTTTTCCATTTTTCACAATATAGTGGGTGAACACAGTTTCCAGTAACAATCCAGGGATCATGTATTGTCCAAACAGTTCTCTTTGTATTCATCAATGCCGGATAATCAAATAACGAAAACATAAAACGATGCAAAATGTGATAATGTATAATGTCTGCTTCCTGAAACGCTTTACTACTTAAAAAGGCCTCTCCATACGGATATAAAAGATTGCTTACGGAATATTTATCCTCTGCCCAGCGCAGAATCTGGTGTAGAACAAAATCCCTTTTCAAAACTGAAACACCAGGATCTTCGTCCAATCCACATTTATCAAGCACCTTCAATTGTGCCTCAATTCCTGCTTTTCTCAATTCCATATTTAGCATATAGCCATTAAAGCTACCCGGCATATCTGTACAATTTACCTGTAGCAGCCTCATCATTCTCTCCTCTGCTTTTTATCACACAACATTATAATACCTTCTCTTTTACTTTTCATTGATAGCTCCTTACTATTTGCAATTTCCTGAATATTCTGCTTCAGTCTCTGCAAATCTTCTATCTCCAGCAAACTCTTCTTTTCCTGCGCCTTTAATAGCTCAGCATACAATTCTTGTCTGATATTTACATAATAGAAAACTTTCTTAAAGCCAAGTTCCCGAAATTCATCTACAAGTCCTTCACCATGCGCTATGCCTATGATTAAAATTGCATCTTGTGCCTCCTTCCGTAATAATTCTTCATAAGTGATACAAGACACGCCATCCATTACATAACCCTTTTTTGATTTATCTCTATCGCAAAAAAAATCTATATGAATACCACTTTCCTTCAAAAGAAAATAAATCTGTATACCGCATTCCCCACATCCATATATGCACAAAGGGCCTTTTTTCAATTCATCCAGCAGTTCATTCATTCCTTATCACTTTCCTGGCAGGCACATCATAAAGCACTCCCTCCAAGTGCATTTTCGTAATCACACCTGCCATCTGTTCCCCTTCCAATTGCCGTTGCATCCCTCCATACAACTCCGCCGCCAATATGACCAGCGTTTGTTCCGCACATTTAAGTCCCTCATCCACCGAAATACATTTTATTCCCTCTATCCGACTTCCCCATTTTTGTGAACTATTGTCCCAGAACTCTTCTACTTCTATATCCCTTGAACGTAAAAGCCGTAATACTTTTCTGCCATAATCTCCGGCTCCGAAAATTGCAATCCGGCCGGCTTGTCCTCCCCCAAAACCGTAAATTCTCTCTTTTGCCTTTTTCCGAAGCAGCTGCGCATTCATGGGTTCATCGCATTGATTTATTCTTTCCCGGATATACTTGCATCCCTCCGTCATTACACCATTTTCAAATAAAGTCATAAAATTCTGCAGACAGCAATACTCATTTCCCCACATTTGATTCATATCTTCTGCAGAAAGTTCCTTTAAAAAATGAAGAAATAATTGTTCTCTTTCAGCAGAAAAACCTGTCATCGACTGGCTTCCCTGCTTTGCATGCACCCTTGCTACATGTAAAACCCTGGGGACGTGAATTACCTGCTTCTCTCTAAGCATTCGAAACCACATATCATAATCCTGTGTAGCTCGCAGTTTTTCATTAAACCCTCCTACTCTATAAAATTGATTGATTGGAATCAGCATGGAACCGCCATCCATCAACCGTTGAATTGTCATAAAAATGCCATTCGATCTGTCTTCCTTTGAATAATAATCTTCAATTTGATATGGACTTGCTATTCCCGTCCTCTGATCCAGGAGACTATAATTACAATACGCAACCGCTTCTTTGTCCCCCTGGCCCAAAACAGCCTCTACCAGCAGCTCTATCTTTTCCGGATAATCATAATCGTCATGAGACAGCCATGAAAAATATTCCCCCTTCATCTCTCTGATCGCAAGATTCAGTGCAGACGCAACTCCCCCGTTTTGCTTATAAAAATATCTAATCCTTTCCCCATACGCTGTGGCAATCTGCTCCGTCCGATCTGTGGAACCGTCATTCACTACCAGGATTTCAATATTCTTATAGGTCTGATTCAAAGCGCTCTCGATAGCTTCCTGTAAATAATCTTCTCCGTTAAATACCGGAATCACAATCGATACGAATGGTTCCATTATAACTAACCTCCAAGATCTATTTTGCAGCATACCATGTCCGGATAACAGTACTGCATAATCTTCCTTACTTCTCATAAATACTTTTCTGTGGATAAATCTCTGCCAGAGCCCGGTTAAGCATCTGCTTCACTCTTTCAAAGTCTCTCAGCTCATCTGCTTCATTCAACGAAATCATCTGCTGCCTGCGATTACGTATTATATCAGCTATCTCCATGCAATTCTCATCTGTAATATCCACATATAATCCCTTTGTGCGTCTGGGATAAAAATCACCTTCGCAAAGCGTCCAAAATCGAAACAAATATTGACTGACATCACTGTAATTCCGAAATCTGTTTCTGGAAGACAGCGCCATGACCTCGGGTTCCAGCTCCCATATCTTTTTGATTATGCTCTTTTTCATTGCCACCGCCATATGCGGAATGGAAAAATAGTCAAAATCATAATAATGGGACAATGCCGTAGTCCTTCGAAGCTTTTTACCATACCCCGGATAATACCATTTCCACCAGTTCTTGCGCTGTACCTCCCTCTTGTGAAAATATTTGTTAATAAGGATCATAATATTCACGGCTCTATACATGTTGACACGGGAGTCCAATTCCTGGACCTTCGGGCAGAGAGCCCGTTCTACCGCCTCATCACATATACAATTATTTTTGAAATAGTAGCTTTCCTGAATCGGCTGCAAAGGAAATAAATCATCATTAAACAATATAAAATTCTCCGACAGCTCTTCTATTCGGTGATAATTAATTTCTATCGTATTCGAGTTAAAGGTAGGCAAATATTCTTGAGGGATATAATCCTCATGCTTCACCAGCCTCAGCTTAGGACATTCTAAATTAATAAAATCAGGAATCTGTCCGCATGTCACCAGAAAAATACGATGAACCCATGGCATACACTCTTCTATACCGCGCAACACATACTTCAGGTTGTCCCAGCTTTCAAAACGGGTAACGGAATTGGATGACTCCTGAACACTTCCCAACTCTTTTGCATATTGCCGCCTTCTTTCATCCCATTCGGGGTCTGCTGCATCTACCCAGGGAATAATCACATCAATCGGCTCACTCTCTATACGCTTTCTCATGCCCTTTTCCATCCTCCGAAACCGATTTATCTGTAATTCCTATCCTGATCCGACAGCTGTCATACACTGCCGCTATGGCATACCGGGTAACTTTACTACTCGATACGCTGTATGATTCCGCTCTGACTCCGGCGGTGGCACCATGTAATCATCATACAAAACCGTAAGATAGGTATCATACTCCTTGCTGCCCAGAAATCTGTGTCCTTCCAATTCCACTTCTATCTGCTCGGCAAAGCATTTGCTTGGCAGTCCGAACCTGCACTTTTTCCTGTATGCGTATGTCATATGCCGCATCAACTCCGTCCGTTGCCTGTTGCATTGGCTATACACTCTTTCCAGCCAACGGAATAGCATATCTCTCGGAATTTTCATTAATACGCTATACCATATTCGCAGCAAAAAGCTTCCTGCCGTTTCTTTTCCAACTACTGCATACTGTATCTTTCTGATCAGATAACAGAAAAATAAATGTATTCTACGCATCAGCCAACTGTCAGGCACATTATCATAAACAAATATATCTACAAAAATTCCCTGATGCCAGGAAAGTTCAGGCTGATCTTCCCTGATAAGCAGCGAATCATTCCGCCTCATTTTGGGATACCCCCAGCGATATGCCTTATCTGTCCTGTAATCCTGCAGAAAGAATCGTTCCGTATCCAGCTCTGTCCTGCATACCTCAAAAAAATGTTCGTATGCCCCCCGTGTCATCACCACATCCGCATCATCATCCCATGGAATAAAACCTTTGTCTCGAACAGCCCCCAGCAATGTTCCGCTGTCCAGTGTATAAGGAATCCTGTATTTTCTGCATATTCGGTCAATTTCTATCAGCATTTCCAGTTCTGTCTGCTGAACTGCCTTCAGCTCCCTGCTACTTAAGTACATTCCGCCTCCTGAAAAGTACTCCTTTAAGTACTCTATTTCCTTTCAAACTCCCCATACTGCCGGTACAGATCCTTATGCGTCTCCATCCATTCCGCCATTTCCCCGATCATTTGTTTATAGCCCGGCACAGAAAACCTCTGTCCCTCCGATGTACAGACCAGTGATCTGTCACTGACTACCGTATCATTTTCCGTTATCTCAACTGAATCTCTCTGAAACGCACCCTGAAACAACTGCAGCAGGTCATGCTTGCAGATGCTCTCATTATTGACCAGATGGTACAGCCCGGTCTTCTGCTTCGAAATATCCTCCTCAATGCTCTTAGCCAGCTGCAATGTTGTTACCCCGGTCCAGATCACTCTTTTATATCCTGACACACTGCCTTTCTGCTTCATAAACCAATGGAATAACCCGGTCCCGTCCGTTTTCAGCTCCGGGCCCACAATAGATGTCCGCAAGGTGAGGTTATCACAATCCAGAACCTCTCCTAATGCCTTGCTCCTGCCATAATAAGAGACCGCATCCGGGCGATCCGTTTCCGTATACCGCCCTCTCGTCCCTTCAAATACACAATCCGAGCTGATATGGATCAGCTTTGTCTTCCTGCCCGCCAGCTTTTCGGCCAGCAGATGAGGCCAGGCACTGTTTAAGTAAATACCGTCTGCAAGACTGGCATCCACTCGTTTATTCAGCACACCGATACAATTGACCACCACGTCATAGTCGCCGGCTTCCAAGGTTTTTTCCACATCTGCCCTGTTCCTGGCATCTCCCAGGGTCGTCTTACACACAGGGCTCTGCTGCCTGGCAAAGCCGGTAACCTCATGGCCCTTTTCCTTTAAATACTGCGCAATCACGTGACCCGCCATGCCGTTCACGCCAAATATTAAATATCGCATAATGCCCACCTTTGCTTATATGTAGCATGCTGCCACGTCAACAGACTGCGTAGCAAATCATCGCCTGTATCCCTGTGCCGTAATGACGGCAGTAAATTTTGTATTCCGGTACCAACTTGTGAAGATATTCAGGAATTTCCCACAGCAGCATCCCGCTGGCATATGTAGAAATCTTCGGCCTGTTTCTTAAGATCAGGCTTCTCGCCCCCTGCAGCGCCTGCAGATCACAGCCGTTCGTAGATACCTTCAGAACCGTAAGGTCCTGAAGTTCCTCCATGGTATCCAAACGTCTCATCTGAATTTCCTGCCCGCCTGATTTGGCCCTATGGCTGCTTTCCGACATATCCGTCATAAAGTGTGTAATACCATCGGTTTCCCCCACTGCCACATTTTCCGAACTGATATTCCCCAGTCCCCATTTCCCTATATTGGCCTTCAGGACTTCATAATTCTTCCGATCCGGCTCTATCCCCACAATTTTTAGATATTTATTTCCCGTCAGTTCAAGGAATTCCCGGATTGTATCCCCCGTAAAAGCTCCTACATCCACAAAAAACTCTTCGTCCGTATACTTCATAATTTTCGGATCAAGCAGCTTTTCTTTACTGTTCCCGTTGATCCTGCGGAAATATTCTGCATCATTCTCCCTGACACCATTTAAAAAGCCCGCCAACGTCTCCCGGGATTGCGAATCCGCCAGTAACAGGTAAAGCTCCTCAAGCTCGTCCATATGGCTTTCATAAAAGTCCCACAGATCATCTGCAAGGTGTACATTCAGGTCTATGATCTCTCCCGTATACCCCATGTCCTTCAGTTGGGCTATCACCTGATCCGCCACGTATACGCTGACAATCATTCTCTCCGGAAGAGGTTCCGCCTTCATAAAATCCCCGGGGCTTACGATATGATTCTGCCCCCACAGAGCCTGGTTGTTATCTACAATGCACTGCGGAACCAGTACTCCGTCGGAAGCCTGCTTTAAAAAGTCCAGTGTACTCTTCCCCGTGGCTCCTGCCCCCCACACGGCAAAGCTCTTTTTATCTTTCAACATCTGCCTTACCAGATCCCGCGCCTGTTTCTGTGCCTTATTCTCACGCTGTCCTGTCAGTTGATCCCGCAACATATTATGTGCTCCTTCACCTCCATCGCCGGTAGCAGAGTTCTCCCTGCCCACTGCACCGTTTTCCTTCCCTTCCGATGTTTCACATCGTTTTCAGTTCATCCTGTATATACTGTAAGCTCAACAGCTTTTCCTTCACCTGCTCCACACTCAGCCGCCGGGCATTGTCCGAATTAAACTCTTCCAGCAATGCTTTCTCCGTGTGCCCCTTTTCAAAATACTGCTCATAATTCAGATCCCTGTTATCCGCCGGAACCCGGTAAAAATTCCCGCAGTCAAAAGCATGCAGACACTCTTCTTTGGTTAAAAGCGTCTCGTACTTCTTCTCCCCGTGGCGGATGCCAATGTAATGAATATCATTTTTATCATGAAACAGCTCCTGCACTGCCTGTGCCAGGATACCGATGGTGCAGGCCGGCGCCTTCTGTACCATAATGTCGCCTGTATGTCCGTTCTCGAAAGCAAACATTACCAGATCCACCGCCTCATCCAGGCTCATCAGGAAACGCGTCATTTCCGGATCAGTGACGGTAATCTGCTTTCCTGCCTTAATCTGATCAATAAAAAGCGGAATCACAGAGCCCCGGGAACACATTACATTCCCATACCGGGTTCCGCAGATCAGAGTTCCGTCCGTGGTTCTGGACTTAGCCACAAATACCCGCTCCATCATGGCCTTACTGATTCCCATGGCATTGATCGGATATGCCGCCTTATCCGTAGACAGGCAGATCACCTTTTCCACACCCTCCAGTATCGCTGCCGTCAGCACATTGTCTGTTCCGATAATATTCGTCTGCACCGCTTCCATGGGAAAGAATTCACAGGAAGGCACCTGCTTCAGGGCCGCGGCGCTGAATACATAATCCACTCCCCGCATGGCGTCCTGGACGCTGCCCTTGTTTCGGACATCTCCAATGTAAAACTTGATCTTGGAATTGTTATAATGCCTGCGCATGTCGTCCTGCTTCTTCTCGTCTCTGGAGAAAATACGGATCTCCCCAATGTCCGTATTCAGGAAACGGTTCAGTACCGCATTTCCAAAAGAACCGGTTCCCCCGGTAATCATCAGTGTCTTGCCTGTAAAAATCCCCATATCTGCTCTCCCTGCCTATTTTCTCCATACTTTATCATCAATAATTCTCGTATAGCTTTGAATCAGCCGTATTACGACGGAGGATACATTCTCCGGCTCATAATCCGGAACTGTGCTGCCATAGTCTCCCTTCCGGCAAAATTTCACAGCCATTTCAACCGACTGCAGCAGGGATTCCTCCGTAATTCCCCCGATGACAAAGCACCCCCTGTCCAATGCCTCCGGGCGTTCCGTGGAGGTTCTGATACATACCGCCGGGAAATGGCTTACCGCTGCCTCTTCCGGCATGGTGCCACTGTCAGATACTACACAGTAAGCATGCTTCATCAAAGCGCTGTAATCCGTAAAGTTAAAGGGCGGCATCTTCCGCACCAGTGCATGAAATGTAAATCCCCTCTCCGCCACAAACTTTGCACTTCTTGGATGAAGGGAATAAATTACCGGCATCCGGTAAGTCTCCGCCATAACGTTTACCCCATTCATCAGGCTGTTAAAATGCTCCTCATTGTCAATGTTTTCCTCTCTGTGGGAAGAGAGTACAATATATTGCTCCTTCTCCAGCCCTAACTGCTCCAGTACGGTACTGCGATCAATGTCTTCCTGATGTGCCAGAATTACTTCCCGCATAGGCGATCCCGTCACATAAATATGCTCCTTCCTGATTCCCTCCGCAATCAGATATCGTCTTGCATGTTCCGTATACGGCAGATTTACATCCGATATGTGATCCACAATCCTACGGTTGGTCTCCTCCGGCAGATTCTCGTCAAAGCACCGGTTTCCCGCCTCCATATGAAAAATAGGTATTTTCAGCCGCTTTGCCGATATGGCAGTCAGTGCAGAATTGGTATCCCCCAGGATCAGCAGCGCATCCGGACGGATCTCCTGCATCAATGCATAGGACTTTGCTATGATATTTCCTATGGTCTCGCCCAGATTTGCTCCCACGGCTTCAAGGTAATAGTCCGGCCTGCGCATTCCCAGATCCTCATAAAAAATTTCATTCAGCCGGGCATCATAATTTTGCCCGGTATGCACAAAAACATGTTCAAAATAATCATCCGCTTTTTTTATAATCTCCGACAGACGTATCAGCTCCGGCCTTGTACCTGCGATCGTCATCAGTTTCAGTTTATTCATGTTCTGCCCTCTAATCCAAAATATCCGCGTCCTGCAGCAGGATCGGTTTTCCCGTCTCCCGGTATATCGTCAGCAGGCTGCTGGAATCTCCGTAATAACCGTCCGACAATGCCATGGCCAGGTTGGGATCCGGTGTCTCGTCATAAATCCCCCAGCCTTCTTCTTTGAAATTGCTGATTCTCTGTAAAAACTCCTGCCGTAACAGAGGCGTCATGGAGTCAATCGTGTCCGTCAGCAAAGGATGAGGCCGCCACAACAGAACCACATCATTTTGCCTTTCTCGGAAAAACTCCAGCACCTTATCTATCTTTTTCAGCATCTGCTCCGGATTCTGCAGAAAGGCTCCTATGGAAAGATTGTAGAAAATAATCTTCTTTCTGCCGCCGTCCGGCCTTATAATGCTTCTTCGCCAGCTCTCAGGCAAATCCTTTATCTCACAGGGAGTATTCCAGATCTTGTCAAATTTTGGCGATCCTAAAGGCAGAAATTTCTTCTCTGCCGGCACGTAGCCCTTTTCCACTCCGTTACGCCGCAATACATCTGTATAGACCCTGCAATATTTTTCATAGATACGGCCCGGCTGAACCACTACTCTGTCTGCATACAGCACTCCCGGCGTATAGCATTGATGATCCGCAGGCCCGTCTTCTTCAGCGACAAAGTATGGAATATAGACAAGCATGTCGGTAGATTGTTTCAGATTCCTGGCATAGTATTCTTCCGGTACCCTGGTCACCAGATTGTTTTCATCATAAGGATTATGGAAGAAAATAATGTCTGGTTTCCTGTCTTCCACGGAATATTTCCAGTAGGGCACTACAGGTACATAATCCGGATAACGGTTACCATGATAATGCTTCTCTCCCTGCATGCCGTTGGGCTTCACATCATAATAGGGAATCGGAACCACATAGCAGTCCACCCCTTTATCTTCATTGGCTGCCATCCACACGCTTTCCAGGGAGTCCCACATGGATACATGATATGGCAGAAATACTACTTCCAGCCTGGCCGGGATCTTCTCTTCCACATCCTTCTGAATATCTTCGACCAACTGCACCAGGCCTTGAAGCATTCTCCGCCATGCTTCTTCCTCCTCCAGTGAACAGCTGACCTGATAGAGCAGTTCACAGGCTTCCTCCAGCTTTGGCGTAACCTCGTTTTCCGTTCCTTCCCAGCTCTCCACCGTGTTGCCCACGGAAATAACCAGCTCCTGCATCTGGACAAGAAGATCAAATACTTCTTCCCTGCTGCTGATCTGTATCAACTGCGCAATGCCTCCCAGGTTGTCCGCCAGATCATTCAAGGCCTCCTGCACCTGCGCCTTGATATGCTTCCTCATACTTCTCCTCCGCTTCTGGAAACATAATCTATGATTCTCTCATAATCATCAAAATAATCTATCTCCGCCCAGAAACGGCCACCCACATCTGCCGTATAAATCACTTCCTCCTGCTTGTCCGTAAAGGAATACAAAATATTTTCCCACCAGGCTCCATGCTGCTGACTCGCTATCAGCTCCTCCAGCCGGCTGACAAATTTAGGCAAAAAGGCCTGTCCTATCTTTGCCATACCCACATATTCACAGCTGCGCTGCTCCACGGGAAGTCCCTTGCCGTATTTCTCAATCCGGCCGTCCAGACCGGTATAAAAGAAATAATCCCCCTCCACAGTGCGGGACTTATCAATTGCCATCACGGGGTCTCTTTCATCTGCCATGATCTGCTCCAGTATTTCCTTTGAAAAGAACACATCCGCATTCAGCACCAAAAGGTCATCGTTCATTTCCTGCCGGGCAAACCAAAAGCTTGCTATACTGTTTGTAATATTCCAAAAAGGATTAAAATAGTACTTAACAGGCCTCAGTCCCGCCAGTGCTTCCCGGATCTTCTCCTCCTTATATCCGGTACAAACCACACATTCCATTCCTTCTGCCTGCAGAAGCTCCACGGAACGGCGGATCAGCGGCTTTCCGTCCACCGGCAGGGTTGACTTCGGAATCATCTCCACATTTCTGGCAATTCTGGTGCCTCTTCCCGCGGCCAGCAAAATCGCTTTCATACCAGTTCTCCTTCCTCTTCTCTTTACAAACACTTATATTATCATACGGATTATGTATGTTACATCCATCTTATATTCGCCCTTAAACCTGATACCTGCTTTTATAGCTCCAACTTCTTTCCCTTATTGAAGTGAAAGCTCAGCACATAACCGTGATCTGCCTCCACCGCGATGACATCACAACTGTTTTCAGTTATATTTTGCATCCATCCCAGGATGTGTAAAGTTTCCTGAAATCCGAATTTTCACTTCAATATTTTACCTCTATACCTCCCGCTCCGAAGGATTTAAAAAATATTTTTTCCGAGTGTTCAGCAGGGCCGCCAGATAGCAGAACGAGCTGTTGGACAGTATCATGGCTTCGCACTGGCTCATCAGCTGCAGGTCAATATAATTGCGCCCTTCCACGTTTCCCTCCACAAAATGTACCCTGCGGAACTTCTGAAATCCCATATCCTCCTGATTTTCCCTGCACCAGGGAATATCGTCGAAAAATACAAACAGCTCCCATTCGTTCCCGCACGCACTGACAAAGGATCTTATCATCCGCCTGTAAATATCTGCCGGATAGGCCCAGCCCAGCTGGACGAAATCGCCCCTCCTGATATGGATGGACACGGACGGAACCTCATAAATCCTCTGCAGATGGGCTCGGTTCGCCTCGTCCTCAATCTCCGGAAGGGTAAATTCCTTTAAAAATACTTCTTTGTATTTTTCAAACCATCCCTTGGAAATCCAATACCCGTGATAATAGACATCTCCTTCCGCGTCGTAAACCTCGGGAATGAACTTGTCACCGGGAACACAGACAATCTTGCCGGTAAAGGGATTAAAGCTCTGACAGGAATCTCCCACATCGGAAATCATATAGGTCTCAATCCCGTTTTCACACAGAATCCTGGGAACGCTTTTCCCCTCTCTGCGCTCTTCCAGTATAAAGCTCCAGACCTCGTCATCAAAGCACTGGCTGAGCATATGGGCCTGAATGCCGAAGACCTTCTCCAGCTCGTACCCGTTATGCACCGTATTTAATGCAAAGTAGGTGTCATCCAGATACATGCTTTCCCCCGGATGGGACAATTCGTAATGTCTGGCAAAAATATACTGGAAAGCCTGGTTGGCCAGGCCGCCGTTTAAAAACTGAATCTTCATTGCAGTTTCCCCAAAAGCTCCTTCACTTCTTCGTCATCCGGTGCGCATTGCCGTATCTGAAGGAGAATTTCCCGGGCGGTCTGATACTCCCCCTTTTCGATCTGCTGTTTTGCTTTTTTCTTAAGAACAGCAATGAGATAACGCAGCTCTACCTGCTCCTCGTCGGTACTGTGGCTCTGATTCTGTACCTGGTCCCGGTACATCCTGGCGTAAGCATCCATCACATCTCCCAGGGCCGGGCAGACTCCCAGACACTTCCTTACCGCTTCCAATGCCTTCAGGTCATCCCGCTGCTCCCGATGCCATTGCACCTTCTTCAGCCTCAAAGCCAGCTGTGCTTCCTCCGGCAGGATTTCCGGCGCCTCCTCAAATACAAATTCCCTGTAGAAAGGCTCATACAGATCCAATACCGCGTCTGCATATCGCCAGAGCATCGGTTCCATCTGCTGCAGGTCCGGGCATACCTCCTCAAAATGATGCAGATACCCCTCCATACATTTTACCGTAAACAGGTCATATCTCATGTTTCTCTGTGTTTTCCACTTGCCGATTCTTTCATCCCACTGGCGGATGACATCGGGAGGTGCCTGCCGGCACCAGGCCTCCAGCGCCCTGCGGAAACAGTTGTAATCCGTCCGGAGCAGATAAGGCTCGCAGGATATTTCCATCCTCCCTGCCGCATCCCATACCTCCGGCCGAATATCGAATATATCCTCCGGATATTTTTCAAACAGCTTCCCCAGCAGCTCCTCCGCCTTTTCCCGGCGCTCCGCCAATGTGGAAATGGAAGGATCCTTTTCTGTCCATACGATTTTCTTCGCCAGAATATAGCTGTGCTCAAAATCCAGCTCCGCTACAAGGCGGTTCAGACGAAACAGCTTTTCCAGTTCTCCCTGCTGTTTCAGCTCTATTTCCGCCTCCAGGAACACCACCTGCATCTCCTTCATGCCTTCCTTGCGGGACACCAGAGTCTGCAGGATCTTCACCCACAGAGGATGGTAGGGTACACTGCAGCAGCCCTCCACCATACCCTTCTCCCACTGGTTCTGCCGCAAAAGCCTGGGGTCATTCATCCAGTCCAGTCGGAAAAATGCCCTTTCTGCCAAAGCATGGTCCTCCAGGCGGATAGCTGCCTCCGTACACATCAAAATGGTTCCGTACAGGAGCTGTTCCTGAAATACTCCCTCCACCACCGCAGCGCTTCCGGCCTCCACCAGATTCCGATTGCCACCGTACTTTTCTAGATAATCCATGTACCTTTCAAAGTACTCCCGCGTTTTCTCATAGTCCTTCAGATAACTATAAAGCCTGGCTGCCACAAGGTAGTAAAAAGCACGTGTTGGCGCCATCACCTCTGCCTCCAGATAAGGTGTCTCCTTCAGCGCTTTCTCCACCCAGATCTTTTCTTCCTCATACTTCTTCTCCATCTCCAGAGAAATCAGAATATAAGCATAAAGAGCTCCCACATGTGAAGGTGCGTATGTGATTTTTTCCTTCGCATGACGCTTCCAGTCTTCAATTCCCTCTTTACTGACCTTTATAGTCATCTCATATTCTTCGTCACCGAAATATTCCTGGGCCAGCTGGCAGGACCATCTGGGGTCACCCGGCTGTTCTTTGATCATCTCCAGCAAAGGCTCCACATTCCGCTTGGTATGCTGTTTTCGGTGTTCCTCATCCCGATAGGCATAACCATAGTGATGAACAAAATCGGAAAAAGTCTTTTTGGGCAGCCTGAAGGGCTCCAGGTACTCATGAATCTTGCCCACAAAGACAGTACCCGGCATAAGCTCCACCATACGGGAAGGGTAGGAATCGTCGTACATCTTCCCCTGCCGGTCTCTGTAATTTCTTACCACATAAGAAGCACAGTGATACTCTTTATATTCCCCGGTCTGGAAGAAAGAAATAATCTCCTGGGGGTTCTCAAACCATTCATCATCGTCCAGATACATAAACCACAGGCCTTTCGCCTCCTTCAGACCCGCATTTCTGGCGGCGGCAAAGTCATTACACCATGTAAAGTCTACGATCTTATCCGCATACTTCTCCGCCAATGCCCGCTGTTCAGGACTACAGCCGGTATCTACCAGGATGACTTCAGTAGAAATAGCATTTTTGAAGTAAAGCAGAGATTCCAGACTTTTAAGCATATCTTCTTTTCCGGAAATCAGCATGGAAATGGACAATAAAATGGATGTATCATTCTTCATAATAGGAAAACCCTTTCGATCAGAGATAAGAACCAAAATCCCCGGCTAAATAGCCGGGGATCTGGGCAATTACACTCTGTAAGTTAAAAGTATTAGCCAAGTAAGGACAGAACGCCCTGGTTGGACTGATTTGCCTGTGCCAGCATTGCCTGGCCTGCCTGAGACAGAATATTGTTGTTGGAGTACTTAACCATCTCAGAAGCCATGTCTGTGTCACGAATCTGGGACTCAGCGCTGGTGGTGTTCTCAACAACGTTATCCAGGTTGTTGATGGTGTGCTCAAGTCTGTTCTGAACCGCACCCAGCTCGGAACGCTGTGCAGAAACCTTGGTGATAGCAGCCTTGATCTTCTCGATAGCATCCAATGCGTTTTCATCATTGGTTCCATCCATCTTCAGGCCGTTTACGCCAAGACCCTTAGCGCTCATGGACTTCAGGTTCAGGCTGATCTGGTTGTTGCTGGTAGCGTCAGCACCTACATGCAGGCCAACGGTAAGATCTCCTACCTTGTCACGAGCATGTGCGATTTCATTCTTATCCAGCGTGGTTGCGTTTCCTACTGCATCGTACACCTTAGGTGCGTTTGCAAGTGAGAACACATTACCCTGCGTAGAGGACTTTCCAGCGTAAGCTACGGTAAAGTAGTTATCCAGATCATTGGCAGCAATCTTGTTGCCGTCCTTGTCGTAATATGCTGCGGATACAGACTTGCTCTCGCTAGCCGTAACCTTGGTAGCATTAAATACAACTGTGTTAGAGTAATCAGTGTTAGCAGTAGCAGTCTTTTTGTAGCCAGATACTGTAACGGTACCGAGGGTAACACCTGCCTTGTTAAATACGGTAAATGTTGCGTTGGTACCGGTCAGGGAAGTCTGGGTAATGTCATACTTCGCTCCTGCCTCACCATTCAGGCTTGCAGCATAAGTAGGGGTTCCTGCCGTCGGTGTTGCCTTGGTGGTATCCCATACGCTGTTAGCGGTGATGCTGATACCGGAATCTCTCAGAGCCTTGAGCAGTGCGTTCTGATCTGCCATGTTCTCGCCGTTTACTGCGGATGCAGCAAAGGTAAGCTTCACGCCTGTCACTTCGTCAGCCATAAAGGTAGCGGTACCTGCAGAGGACTTATCAAAGTTCTTGTAGGAGAAAGACGTTCCCTTTGCAACACTGGAGTCACCCTTCAACAGATAGGTCTCGTTGAACTTGGTGGTCTCAGCAACACGGTCGATTTCTGTGGTCAGCTGATCGATTTCCTGCTGGATGGCTGTACGGTCAGACTCAGAGTTGGTGCCGTTAGCTGCCTTAACTGCCAGCTCGTTCATTCTCTGAAGCATGTCATGCACTTCTGTAAGTGCACCTTCTGCTGTCTGCACTGCGGAAATACCGTCCTGAGCATTTGCGGAAGCCTGTGTCAGACCTCTGATCTGCTTTCTCATCTTCTCGGAAATTGCCAGACCTGCTGCATCGTCAGCCGCACGGTTGATCTTGTATCCGGATGAGAGCTTCTCGGTGGATTTTGCCTGGGCTGCAGAAGTCAAGCCAAGCATTCTGTTAGAGTTCATTGCAGTTAAATTGTGTTGTACTACCATTCTATATTCCTCCTTGAATATATTTACCGCATCCTTGCGGTCATTATTTGCAACGGCAATGTCCGTGCCGGGCTCGCACTTCCCATTACATTCACTGCCCCGTCCTCTCCCCGTCCAGTTGTGCGATACCGTTCGGTTCGAGGAGTAAGAAAGCTTGTTATGCGCTTTTCTTGATAAGTATATCGGACTGTTTTTTTATAACTTTAGTCTTGTAATAAAATTTTTTTAACTTTTTCTAATCTCTATGTTTCATGAGAACATAATCCTGTCATTTCCGGCATAAAAAAGCGGTTCTTACTGAAGAAGGGAGAGTACACCCTGGTTTGCCTGATTTGCCTGAGCCAGCATGGACTGACCTGCCTGAGCAAGGATGTTATTGTTGGAGTAAGCAACCATCTCAGAGGCCATATCCGTGTCACGAATCTGAGATTCAGCACTGGTAGTATTCTCGACAATATTGTCCAGATTGCTGATGGTATGCTCCAGTCTGTTCTGAATAGCTCCCAGCTCCGAACGCTGTGCGGAAACCTTTGTAATGGCAGCCTTAATCTTCTCGATGGCATCCAGTGCATTGCTGTCATTATTTCCGTCCATACGCAAGCCGTTGATACCCAGGCCCTTTGCATTCATAGACTGAAGATTCAGAGTAATCTGATTGTTGCTGGAAGCGTCAGCGCCTACATGGAGAGAAATATCCATAGCGCCCACCTTATCTCTCATTGCATTTATCTCTGCAGGATCCAGCTTGGTCACATTGCCTACCGCGTCATACACCTTGGGAGCATCCGCTTTAGACCACACTGTACCGATTGTACCGGACTTACCCGCATAGGAGGTAGTGAAATAGTTATCCAGGTCGTTGGCAGCAATCTTGTTGCCATGCGCATCATAGTATGCCGCAGATACCGACTGGCTCTCGCTGGCCTTGACATTGGTAGCATTAAATACGATCGTATCAGTGTAATCGGTGTTAGCGGTTGCAGACTTTTTGTAACCTCCAACAGTGATGGTTCCGACAGTAACACCTGTTTTATTGTAAATAGTAAATGTTGCGCTGGTAGCAGTCAAGGAAGTCTGAGTAATATCAAAGCGTGCCCCTGCTTCGCCATTCAGGCTTGCCGCATAAGTGGTAGTTCCCTTCGCAGGCGTTGCCAGCGTGGTATCCCATATGCTGTTGGCAGTAATGCTGATACCGGAATCCCTCAAAGCCTTGAGCAGTGCATTCTGATCTGCCATGTTCTCGCCGTTTACGTTAGCCGCGGCAAAAGTAATCTTTGTACCTGTCACGATGTCTGCTGTAAAAGTTGCGCTTCCCATGGAAGACTTATCATAGTTCTTATAAGAATAAGACGTCCCTCTGGCTACACTTGTATCACCCTTCAGCAGATAGGTCTCATTGAATTTGGTAGTCTCGGCAACACGGTCAATCTCAGTGGTCAGCTGATCAATTTCCTGCTGGATAGCCGTGCGGTCAGATTCGGAATTGGTTCCGTTGGCTGCCTTAACCGCCAGCTCGTTCATTCTCTGCAGCATGTCATGCACTTCGGTAAGCGCGCCTTCTGCTGTCTGCACTGCGGAGATACCGTCCTGTGCATTGGCAGACGCCTGTGCCAGGCCTCTGATCTGCTTTCTCATTTTTTCAGAAATTGCCAGACCCGCCGCATCATCTGCTGCACGGTTAATCTTGTATCCGGATGATAACTTTTCAGTGGACTTTGCCTGCTTCTTTGATGTGATTCCAAGCATCCTGTTAGAGTTCATCGCCAATAAATTATGCTGTACTACCATTTTATTTTCCTCCTTGAATTTACCAGCGTCCCTGCTGCTATCATCCTCTATTTTTTCGGTTCAATCCGTTGAATCCACTTGCAGTTCTTCCTGACTGCCTGTCTGGTAAGTATATCGTCATAAAATCCAATTACTTTAGCCCCGAAAGCAAAAAATATGGATATTTATTGAAAAAAAGAAAAACCGACGTTCCGCCGCCAAAGATTTGACCGCGAATCCATCGATTTTCCGCTGTTTTTGCATATCAATACTGTTTGACCGTTATTGCTTACTGTCCAGAAACTGCGACGAATTCACATGAGTGTTGCTCATGCTCTTGTAGTAATCGTAGGCTGCTTTCGAATTCTTGCGGTTCTGCGCAATGTTGGACCGCTCCTTGCGGAAGTATACCTCCACCATCTGCTTATTTCGCGCTTCCTGCGCCTGAATCGTAACGCTTTCCTCCGTCACCCTGGTGACAAGCTCCTGCAGACGCCTGATCTGCTGCGCATATTTCTGACGATTGCCTTGCAGCTCCTGCTCCACATTCCGGTACAAGGTCTCAAAGCCGTTATCCAAAGCCATAAGCTCATCGATCAGAGCGCCTTTTTTATCCACATATTTATCATATTCCTGCAGATCCACATCCTGCGCCTGAAATATCTCCTGCTGGTACAGGTTATATTCCTGAATCTTTGCCATGATCTGCAGCTTGCTTTGCAGGCTTTCCTCCAAAACATTCAGATAATTGTCCGTCATATGTCCGCCGCCTTTACTGCTTATTCGCTTCCATGACCTGCTTCCAGGTGTCACGCATGGCACGAAGATGCTGATTGACCTCCTCCAGGATCTCCTTATCCTTCTTGATATTGGCCTGTGTCAACCTCTGTCCAAGGTAAGAATACACCCTCTCAAAATCCTGAGCGACCTCATAATTCATATCCAGGGTCTGGCGGAAATAATCAATAATGCGCTCTGTCTTGACAATATTGTTGTGGGCCTTCTCAATATCCTTCTGCTCCACCGAGACAATGGCAATATTGCAGAATTTGATGGCTCCCTCGTAAAGCATCAGCGTAAGCTCTGCGGGAGAAGCAGTCAGGATCTTGCTGTTATTATATTGTGCATACACACTGGGTAATGCCATAGCCACACCCTGCCTTTCTGTAAATGTAATCTCTGATACACCTGCATTTTACTCATATCATCAGCCGCCCAGCAGCCCGGTCACTGCACTGGCGTTTTGCTGCATTTTGGCCATGGCAGTCTCCATCGCCGCAAATTTGGCATACCATTTGTCCTCATACTCCGCAAGCTTTTTCTCTTCCGTTTTAATCTTGGACTTATAGTCGTCATAATCCGTCTTCATCTTCTTGTCGTCGTAGAAGCTGCCAAAACTCCTGTAGCCCTCCACGGACGCAGACATATCATTCATCTCGGTATAAAGACTCTGAGACAACTGTGTGAAGAAGGAAATTACCGTCTCCGGATCCGATGCGATCATACTTTTCAGCTTATCCTGATTTCCCGAAGTGCTTACATCATCCTTGTCGCCGTCAATGTGGTAAGCATTTCTCTCATTGTCCGGAGCGGCGAAATAGTTCAATGTCCCGATCCCAAAGTTGGTCAGATTCAATGTCTTACCGTTGACTGAGAAATTGGACAGCATGATCTTCTTCAAAGTAGTACCGATAGAACCCAGGTTGCTGTCTCTGCGCAGCAGGGAATCCTTGATCTTCTGCTCATACTTCTCCACTTCCTTCTCGGACATGGAGTCCTTCTCAGCATCGCTTAAGGGCTCGTAACCCTTGGCAGACTCCCCATTATACAGTTTATCTATCTCGTTGATAATCTCGTTATAGGTCTTCAGGAAATCCTTGACCATATCATAAATGCCGTCGGTATCCTGCTGGGTGTTAAGGGTCACGCTCTTCCCCGCTTCCGTGGTATTCTGGGCAGTAATGGTCAGGCCGTTTACCTCAAAGGTATTGTTGGTGCTGGTATACATAGCTCCGTTGAGGGTAATCATCGCATCCTGGCCCCGGATAAAGGTAGCCTGAGCGCTGGGCGGAGTCATTTTATCAAGTCCCAGTGCCGTCAGGACATCATCCGACATTGCCGATCCGTCCTGGGCAAGAGACTCATCCACACTTTCAATCTTGGCACCGTTCTGTATGGTAAATTTCTGCTGAACCGGATCAAAAGCGGCATCCACACCTGCTTTCTTTAACCTATTCACAAAATCGTCAACCGTATTATAATGTCTGACACCGTTCTCATCCCTGGTAAAAGATTCTATCATAATATTAAAGCTTTCACCGCTTGCCGTGGTAATCTTCAGGGATCTGCATGCCGCGCCATCAGGGGTCGTATCAACACTCTTCGAAAAATCAATTAACTCATCCAGCCTGGTAGATCCCCTGACTGTCCCCTTATCGACGCCGCCAAGCCACTGAGGACTGTTTGCAGCTGTCTGATTTACATCAAATCCCAGGCTTCCCAGCACAGCCCTGTCGCCGGTAAACATAAAGTTACCCTCGCTGCCGGATTCCTTGGCGCTGATATAAAATCTCTGCTGCTTTGTGTCAAAATTAGCATTTAATCCTGCTTCTTTGAGCTTAGTCAGCACATCGGAAACGGTAGACGTTCCCACCAGGTCAATCGTTACCTCGCTGCCATCGTCCTTGTGGAGGGTCAGGTTCTTTTTCTCATCCGGCGCAAAATTGATCAGGTCACTCATCTGGGTCTTGGTGATGTCGTCAATCTCCCGCCCGTCTTTTCTGACCACCTTGCCGCTGGTAAGATAAGCAGTCTTCGCCAATCTGTTGACTTCCAGGGTATGCACACCGTTTACTGCACTGTCACTGGTAAGTACGCTTGCAATACCTTCGTTGGAACACTTGGTGACCTTCTTCGCATAGCCGCTGCTGAACCGCAGATCGTTCAACTTGGACTGCAAAGTCTTCAGTTTGGAATTCAGTCCCTTCCAGATGTCCTGTTTCCACGACAGCCTGGTCTGGCTGTTCTTCACCTTGGTCACTTTCTTACTTTTGGCTTCCACCAGCTGCTGTACAATACTCTCCGTGTCCATACCGGACATCAGTCCGCTCATTCTCATCGCCATAACTTTTTATCTCCTTTTACCGCTTCTCGTCTAACAAGATGCCTGCCATATCCCATACTTTTGCTATCATGTCCAGTGTCTTCTCGGGAGGAAGCTCCTTAATGACTTCCTTCGTGTCCTTATCTACAAGCTTGATCGTGACACGATTGGTTGCCTCATGAATACCGAAAATAGCCTCGGAATTTCCGATCTTTTTATTCAGTTGCTCTACAGCCTTCCGAATCTGCTCAAAAGGAGGCTGCTGATCCTTACCTTGTTCGCCGCCGTCCGTCTGACCCTTTTCCCGGGCATTCTCAACCACGCTCGTAGTCAGGTCTATCTGCTCTGCCATCTGCACACTGCTGTCCCCATTGTCCGGTCTTTCCGTCTGCACAGGTGCCTGCGTTCTCTGTACTACACTTCCCTGTGCCTGTACTGTCATCATGCTTGAAATTGGTTCAATTCCCATTTTACCCACCTCCGTGTGAATTTGTTTCTTCAGAATGTATATCTAATTCTTTTATCGGAAAAAGCGACCAAAAAATTAACAGTAACAAATTGAAAACTTTTCCGAAAAGCCTTCCTAACCCAGCAGATCCTTCAGAGCCTCCATGCCCTCCAGGCTGACTGCATCCTTATTTGCATCCTGTATCTGTATATATACCTCCTTGCGGTAAATGGGAACCTCCTTGGGTGCAGAAATACCTATTTTAACCTGATCGCCCTTGACCTCAAGAATCGTGATCTCGATGTTGTTGTTGATAATCAGTGCCTCATTTTTCTTTCTGGATAACGCCAACATCTTATTCACCTGCCTTTCTTGCCTGCAAAATCTCATAAACCGGGAATTTAACAGGATAATCTCCATTCTCCACAATCACCTGGCAGGCTTTATGCTCCTCCACATTGATAACGAAAGGCCCCTGGAGATTGACACTCATCTGGGTCAGATCCTTGGGAATCGTAACCGTCACCAACACAAGGATGTTGTTTGCGTTCACATCCCCTGCCGCGGCAAGCAGTTCATCGTTTACCTCCGGATCATAATCCGGCTTGACCAGCAGCGGATCCATTACCGGCATGGCAAACGCAGGCTCATCCAGGGACTGCAGAAAACGAATCCCCGCATTTGTCCCCCTTTCCCCGTCGTGAAGAAGCGCAAATCTCTTCAATTCGGGAAACCCGATGATTCCGTTTTCAAAGACAATAATCTTATCGTCGGCAATCTCGATCTCACCGAATATTTTTGTTGTCACGTTCATTGTGGCACCTGTACCTTTCCTAGCAATACTTATTATCAAATAAAGTTCAGCAATGTAGTCTGGCTGACCTTGCCTGTCGCCATCAGCGCAGCTTCATAGGTCAGCTCCGCGCTGGTCAGATATATCGCGACTTCCGTTATATCAATGTCTTCATTTTCACTTTTTAAGGTCTCGAAGGTAGTCTTCTGGTTCTGACTCCGGTTCTTGATCAGTTCCAGCTTGCTGCTTCTGGTACCGCACTCGGTAAGGCAGAGCGTCGTATCATCCAGATGTCCCTGGAAAGCGCTGATTCCTCCCTCCAGCATCTTCTGCTCCTTGTCCTTTGCCAGCGTCAGGGCCTTCTTTACGGCATCCACCTGCTTCTGCAGAGTGTCCTTCCCTTCCGCACCGTCCGCCATCCCGTCCAACATCTTACTCAGGCTGGTGTGAAGCGCCTCCAGATTCAGCACGTCCTGAATGGTATTTACCAGATCGTCTACTTCCCTGCCGATTCCGTGCTTAAAGCACTGATCTGCCGTGGAATTAACACGGATGGTCTGATTATATCCCACATCATATTCAATATCCTGACGTTCCGCATCTACAGACAGATAAGTCTCGTTATAAACAATCTCCTTCTCCGCATCTCCCGGATTTGACTTGCAGTAGAAGTAGTGCTCCGGACGCAGGTCTCCCTTCTGCCAATGATTCTTCTCGTAAGTAACCTGTATCTGGGATTCATCTGCCAGGGTTGTTTCGTCGTCCTTCAGTGACATCAGCTCCTGATAACGATTTTCGCCCAACAGAAGTTCACCGGTCTCCGGCACGAATACGATCTTATCTTCATTCCCTTTTTCCGCCACATAATTATAGGCATCAAGCTCTACCGTCGTGCCGTCATCACGGGTCACCGTCTTCTTGTCATAGGAGTGCATGGTCTCTATATCGCCTGCTGCGCCGGACCACGTCTTCATCTCATAAACGATCTTGCCGTCGGCACCTACTTCATACACAGGGATAGGCTGCCCGTTTTCGTCCAGCTTCTGGCTGCCATCTGCATTCGTCTCGAATTTCAGTGTCCCGTCCGGATTTTCGGCCTGCTTCTTCACCGGGAAGCTTATCTGCACGTTTCCTCCTGCAGTCAGGTCGTCATAAGACAGCCTGATACGGTGCACCTCCACGGCAGAAATATCATCCTCAATGATGTCTTTCATGTCGGGATCCTTGAAATTGGCAGAATTCAAATCCGGCAGCTTTCCCGTATTGACCTTGGTCACACTGTCGATCACGCTGTTTTTCAGCTGTTCCGTAATTTCATAAGGTTTCGTCTCCTCCGCCTGGAAGCTCAGGGAAGTATCCGTGCGGTAGCCCGTAAAAACATATCTGCCGGCATAATCCGCATCGCCGGTAGCATACACCTGCTCTCCGAGGGCTTTCAGCTCATCCAGAGTGATCTGCCGGTCTTCCGTGGTCCAGGTACCGTTAGCCCCCTTATTGCACAAAGTAATCATTCTTGTCACAATATCAGACAGGGTTTTCAGTGCCCCCTCCGTAACGTCAAGCCAGCTCTCCGCATCGGGAATGTTCTTGCTGTAATACTGAGTCACTTCCGTAACACTGCTGCGCAGACGCAGAGCACGAATTGCAATTACCGGGTCGTCAGAAGGCCTGTTGATCTTCTTCTGGGTAGACATCTGGGTGCTCAGCTTATCCTGATAAATCTTGTTGGTATTGATATTTGACAGATTATTATTCTGCATGATTTTATTTGTAATTCTCATATAACTCTCCCTTTTTGCTTAAACCCCTGTCTCCAGAATCAGTCTGTCATACATTTCCGTCAGGGTCTGAATCATCTTGGATGCAAGATTATATCCATTCTGATATCTTACAAGGTTAACTGCCTCCTCATCTTCGTCCACACCGGAAATGGAGATTCTCTGCATATCGATTGTCCCCGCAATGTCCCGGAAGTTCTGACTGAAAGTGTTGGCCCGCTGGGCGTTCAATGCCACATCCGAAAGCACACACTGCAAAAACTCGGATGCAGAACATCCCCTGAAGCTCATTTTTTCCTTGTCGGTGGCAAGGTCCTTCAGATCATTCAGCAGGTCACTCTGCTCCACACCGTCTGCCTTATCATATCTGTTGGCCAGACGGCCGGGATCCCGCTCCATAGCCGCCACAATACTGAAATTCATAGCCGTGAGCTGATAGTAGCTGTCATCCGCTACATTTACGGTAAGCTTCACGGTTTTGAGAGCTTCTTCCAGAATATATTCGTCAGTGGCCGCAGGATTTTCGGCTTTTATCTCCGCCCTTCTCTCCTGCACCAGCTTATCTACCATATTTAACGCCGACACGGGAAGTCCGTTCTTCTTTGCAATCTCTGCCTTGGCCTGTTCCAGGGCAGCTTTTCCTTCAGGCGTCCCGTCCAGTATTGCTTTCTTGGCGTCCGCAATGGCAGCATCCCATTTGCCCTGATCCTTGAGATCCTTTTCTGCCTGAGCAAGGGCATCCGCCTTATACTTGCTCTCCACCTCGGCCCGGGCTTCCTTATCCGCTGCCGCCTCTATGTCTGCCGTTTCAGCTGCGTCCAGGGTGACTGCCGTCTTTCCACCCGTGCCGTTTTTGAATTCCTCTTCGATTTCTGCCTTGACAGTCCGCTCGGCAAATTCCTGGCTTACGTCAGGATTAGCCTTTTTATACGCCGCCGTTCTGTCAGCTATTTCCTTTTGAATATCCGGCTTTGCCATTTCCCGGGCTATCTTCTCGGAAATTTTTGCCGACGTCTTTGTCGTAACCTTTGCAGCCTTAGCAGCATCCACGGCAGCCTGAAATGCCGGATCCGCTATAGCGGCTTCATAGATCGACTTCGCCGCCGTCTCAAGCACCATGGTCTCCGGCGCCTGAGCATACGCCTGCTGCAGGAGCTTCTGCCCCTGTACAAACAAGTCATACCTGGTCCCCTCCGGGAAATCATACTGGGCATCGTCGGTGGCCATGTTGCCGGTAAACATCTTAATGCCCTGCTCGCCGTAAGAGTCATAACCGGAGGTCACTATATCATTGAATTTCTGGGCAAAAGTCCTCACCCATTCATTCATCTGGCTCATATAGTAGGGAATACCCTGATAGTTCAGGCTGGTGCCGATACTGGCCACCTTTCCCTCTCTGTCGTTGGTTACCCTCTTGGGATTCTTCTCATGATCGTCGGAGAGAGTAAAGGTATAACTGTATACCTCCTCCCCCTGATCGTTCAGCTCCACATGGTAGCTCCAGGAATCATAATAGAATTCCTGATTCCCCAGATTGATAATGCCGCCGGAGTTCGACAGATTACACTTATTCAGATCCTGCAGATATGCCCGGCCTACTTCGATGGTTACGGTATCCTTGCCGTCCTTGTCAGTTCCCGTATTGGTCACGGTACCCGTGAAATTCTCGCCGTTATTACCGTCCCGCATCTCCACAAGGCCTTTCAGAGCCCCGCCCATAGCAGCATTGTAAAGGTTGAATTTCTGGCCGTCCTTCCAGTAAACATCATACAGTCCGTCGATGTCCGTCTGATTTACCTTTTCATACTTTTCCCTGGCAACACATTCCAGACCGTTATACTCGTTGCCGTCCACCAGTGTCTGCCCTCCGGCAATCCTGACGATACAACGAAACGCTCCCGTTTCCCGCTCCGGATTATTGCTGTCCTTTATGGGAATTTCCTGAACATCCACATCTACGATCTCAGAAAGCTGATCCAACAGCAGCGTCCTTCTGTCACGCAGCTCATTAGCTCTGCTTCCGGAAAGCTCAATGGTATTGATCTGCTTATTCAGGTTGGCGATCTCTCCCGCCAGGGAATTGATCTCATCCACCTTCAGCTTAATTTCCTGGTTCACATCCTTCTGCAGCTTTTCCATATTCCCGGCTACACCGTTAAAGTACTCGGTCAGCGCCGACGCATAGCCCATGAACTGTGTCTTGGTGGTAGGATCATTGGGATTCTTCAGCAGCTCCTGTATTCCCGTGATCATAAACTGGTCAAAAACCGTCTTAAATCCTGCATTTTTGCCGTTATCATCAAGATAGGTCTCTATCTGCTGCATATAATACTGCTTCTGGCCGTATTCGCCCACCCGCGCATTGTTGTCCCAATATCTTCCGTCATAAAATTCATCCCTGACACGCTCGATCGCCAAGGTCTCCACGCCTGCGCCTGCACAACCGTATGTCTGGAACACTCTCAGGGCATTTGACGCCTGCTGAAGCACCCTCTGCCTGCTGTAGCCCTCTGTCTGCACATTGGCAATATTATTAGCGGTAGTATTCATCGCCGCGTTGCTTGCCAGCAGACCCGTATATGCAATATTTAATCCGAAAAACTGTGAAGGCATCGTTACTCTCCTTTTGAACTCATACTACATTCCCAATGTATTAATAATATGCTCCAGCATCTCACTGACCACATTGATATAGCGGCTGGCAGCGTTGTAAGCATTCTGAAACTTGATCATATTGGACAGCTCCTCGTCCGAGGACACCCCCACGACCTGCTGCCTTGCGCTCTCAATGCCCTCTACCGTGGACTCCTGATTCAGGTAGATACTGCGGTTGACCTTTCCGGTATTGCCTACCTGGTTGACCAGATCCGTATAATAATCTATAAAAGTGGTAGTCTTTTTCACGTTGGGATTCAGATGGTATACCTCTTCCGTAAACGCTTCCTTCAGCGCCTCGGCAGTCTTAGTATCCTCTGACCCGTCCTTCAGCCGGAAGCCCAGCATAGCCGGCTCCTGCATCAGCTCCTGGTTAATCTGCAGATTGTTAATTGAGTAAAGGCTTTCCGCCCCCATTCCGTTTTCTTCCTCATAGACCCAGAAATCACCGGTAACTGTCTGAGTAATGCCTGCTTCGTCGGTATAGCTGACCGTTCCGCTTACCTTGCGATAACCATCGGTGGTAATCTTTTCGAAAAGCTGTATGGGACTGCCGTCCTTTCCTCTCATGTAACCTTCGGAGTTTACATCCGCATATCTGGCCCCCGTTAAAGTAACGGCGTTACCGTTTTCATCCGTATAGGTAATGTCGCCCGTCTTCACGCCTGCCGCATCCGCCAGTATTCCGTTTATCTTCGTCACGATGCTATGGATCAGCTGATCAAACTCCGCCTGCACATTCATCAGCACCGACTGGGATATATCGCTGTTGTAGTATTTCGTCCCGTACTTATCAGGATTCTTAAGATACTCCTCCACATCCTCCAGCTTCAGTGTATTCAGCTTATTCAGATTGCAGGAATTCACATCAACGTCTGTATAATTAGCCCGATGGTCGCCTCTGGCAAGAAGCATGGCCTTCAGGCCTCCTATATCCGTGTTCAGATCCGATGAGATCTCTCTGTCTAAATCAAAAACCTCTGCGCCGTCAATATTATATTCTCTGGTGCCGTCTTCCAAAATGCGGTATGACGCATTATACGGCCAAAACGGCGTGTAAAACCCTGTTCCCGGATCTATATCCAGCTCCATGGGATAACAGGTCCCGTCCTTTATAAAATCAACGCCCTCTATTTGAACGGAAACAGCTCCGTACATATCCTCTTTAAAAGACATATTGCACATTCCGGCAAGTTCGTCTAAAAGCTGATCCCTTGCGTCCCGCAGATCGTTGGCCTGCTCGATGCCGCCTGCTTCTATCGCCTTGATCCTGTCGTTCAGATCCAGAATCTGCCTTCCGTATTTATTGATCTTCTCCACCTGCTTCCCAATCTGGACATTGAGATTGTCCTGATAGGAAGAAAGCCCTTCATAGACCACAGAAGCCCTCTTCACCAGCTCGGAAGCCTTCTGCACCAGCAGCCCCTGGGTCACAGAGCTTGCAGGATCCTTCGCCAGCTCCTGAATAGATGTCCAGAAGTCTTCGATCGTAGTCTGGAATGCCTCGCCGTTCATTTCACCCAGCTGACTTTCCACCTCCTCCAAGACTTCTGTGTTCACCTCATAAAACATACTGCGTCCTGATTCTCTGCGGTATGTTTTATCCAAAAAGTAATCTCTGATATGTTTTACTCGGGAATATTCGACACCCAGACCGGTCTGCTTGTTATTCACAGCCTTTGGGTTCACCGCCAGCGTAACATAATTCCTGGTGCCCAGCTGCACCTGCTGCCTTGTATAGCCGACAGTATCTATATTAGAAAGATTATGCGCTGTTGTGTTCAGCGCATTTTGACTGTTCTGTAATCCGGATGCTCCGATATACAGGTTTCCCATTAATGGCATAAGTATCACCTCTGCTACTGCTTGGCATCGAACCTTCCATTGGCAACACCCATGGTATTTCCTGCGTTATACGCATCCCTGGTGTAATTCGCCGTAGTCGGCACCGCATTGGAGGCCTGTAACAGGCTCACCTCAAACTCCACCATTTCCAGCGCACCTGCCAGCAGTTCTTTGTTTTGTTCATTGATCCGTCGCAATTCGCGCACCGCGCTCCGCAACCTGTCGTGAGATTCCTCCAGCTTCTGCTGTTCCGCAGGCCTGACAGCCATCATTTCGATCAGATTCGCGAGCTTTAAACTTGCAACATCCTTGTTGAGCACATTGGCGATATCTGCAGTAATCTCAGTCCTCTGCTTTTCCAGGTGGCTGATCCTGCTTACCGATTCCTGTTCATCATCCGTGATTTTCTTTAATTCTTCCAGATTACCGCTTACGATAATCGGCGTTTTTCTCTGAGACAGACTCAGAAGTCCCTCGTATTCCTTGCTTTCCTGTTCTAGTACCTCTATCAGGTTCTCCATCAAACTGGCCACGGGACTTCCTACCTCATTTCCTCATACTTCTTGCTGATCAGTTTCTCTGCGAAAGACGCATTATCCACACGATATGATCCGTTTCGGATCTGTTCCCTGATAGAAGCTATTCTCTCTTCTCTGACATCAGGGCATCCTGCCAGCGCCGCCTTAGCAGTCTGAATATCTTTGCCGAAGCTGCTGATCTGCACCTGATCCGAATGGGATGCCGTACCGGCCTTCTGTGTCTGATTTACTTTCTTGCTCTGGTACACCTGCTGTACCTGATTATATGCTTCAATACGCATCGGGGTTACCTCCTTTTGCTGATTTCTATAATGATTATCGGCAAAGGAGAAAAATACTTTAGCCCAAACTCATATAATTTCCTTAATGCTTTTTTCCAGCAGCCTTCTGGCTATCATGACCTGGTGCCCGCAGCCCCTGCATTTGATCCTGAAGTCCGCTCCCGCCCGAAGCACTTCCCACTCCCTGCTGCCACAGGGATGCTGTTTTTTTAATTTTAATATGTCTCCGATATTGATTTCCATAATTCCTCTCATTCCCTGACTATAGATTTCCAACCAGAAAATCCTTTACCACTCCGAAAAACTCCCTCAACAAATTATTCGGCACCATCCATGCCACAGAGCCGGCTGCCAGCCCTTCCGCCCGGTAGCCCTGCTTTTCTGCGATTCCCAGCGCCCGGAACACGTGGAAATTATTGGTCACGATCACTGTCCTGCCGTTCTTGCTGTCAAAGAGTTCCGCGCTGAAAGCAAGGTTCTCGCGGGTGCTCGTAGACCGGTCTTCCATCAGAATCCTTTCTTCCCCGACGCCTGCGTCTATCAGGTACTGCCGCATTCCTTCCGCCTCGGATATGATTTCATCCGGTCCCTGGCCGCCGGAAACGATCACGATGGTATCGGGATTCTCCCCCAGATACTCCAGCGCCCTGTCAAGCCGCTTCCGCAGTACATTGCTGGGGCCGGAGGCCTTCCACTGGGCTCCCAGCACCAGCAGATAATCCGCTCCCGGACGGGCGTTTCCGTGAAACCGTGAAAGAATCAGGCCTTCCACCACCACAAACACGATCAGCCCCACACAGAAAGCCACCGTCGCCGTGACCTTCAGCCATCCCGGCAGGGCCTTGACGAACCTTCTGCGTGTCAGCAGGAAGCCCAGCAGCAAAAATAACGCCCCCATGACACCCCAGATCAGAAAAAATTTAGTTCCGAACCCGTTCAGCCCGATTGCAATACAATACAATATACAGAGTATTCCCAATACTCCGAAAATAACGGCTCCCATTGAGATAGACCTTCTCGCCTTCCCTCTCTCATTCAGATAAATAACCCTTTTGCTCTTTTCAAAAGGAATTAAGCTTTCTTTTGTCTTTTTCATAAGCTCATTTTACCATAAATCCCGCCTGTCCCTCAATAGCTGCTGCACCGTGTTTTCTTAAGATTTTCTGATTTTTTCCTAACAATCATGTGAAAATGTGGTACAATGTATCTGATGTATGGAAAAGTAATTAGCTCCGCAGAAGACATTTGCAGTATAAAGGAGGTATTTATATTATGCAGAATTATCAGGATGCAGTTAATGAGCTGAAAAGCATCGTGCAAAAATATGACAATATCGTCTTTTTTGGAGGAGCCGGCGTTTCCACCGAAAGCGGCATACCGGATTTCAGAAGTGTGGACGGGCTTTACAACCAGCAATATGATTATCCGCCGGAAACTATCCTGAGCCATACCTTCTATCGGCAGAAACCGGCAGAATTCTATCGTTTTTACCGGAATAAAATGCTTTTTACGAATGCCCTCCCAAACGCGGCGCATATCAGGCTGGCCGAACTGGAACAGCAGGGGAAGGTAAGGGCAGTGATCACCCAGAATATCGACGGCCTCCATCAGGCTGCCGGAAGCAAGGTGGTTCTGGAGCTGCACGGCTCCGTGCTCAGAAATTACTGCGAACACTGCGGGCAATTCCACGATATGCAATATGTTCTCCGCTCTGAGGGTGTTCCCAAGTGCGAAACGTGCGGCGGCCCCGTCAAACCGGACGTGGTTCTCTATGAAGAAGGACTGGATCAGAAGACGATCAGTGAAGCCATACACTACATCCGGGAGGCACAGGTACTGGTCATAGGCGGTACATCCCTGGCAGTATATCCCGCCGCGGGACTGATCGATTATTTCAGGGGCGATAAGCTGGTGGTTATCAACAAGGCTTCCACCCCCAGGGACAGCCATGCGGATCTGCTGATCCAGGCTCCGATCGGAGAGGTATTCTCTCAGATATAATACCGGCATCACTTTCGCCTGTCTGCAAAACACAAACCCCCAAGAGCAAACTGCTTCTGGGGGTTTCAGAGGTGCGAGCCGGATTTGAACCGGCGGATAACGGTGTTGCAGACCGGGGCCTTACCACTTGGCTATCGCACCTTATTTCGACAACAAAATTCATGCACTGCAGAAATTCCATTGTCTTAAATAATTGTATGCGCCTTACGGCTCATAAATGACTCCAACGGGAATCGAACCCGTGTTACCGCCGTGAAAGGGCGATGTCTTAACCGCTTGACCATGGAGCCGACATTCCTACAGGCTGCCTGATAGCCTCAGCAGTGGTTATCATACCATAATCAAAAAGATTTGGCAATAGAAATTTGAAAAATTTTAAAACTTATAAAGCGGGAAAGGGATATTGCTCCCTGATCGGCCGGCACTGCCTGTACCCGCCGCCATGCGGAATCCCCGCGTCCGGCTTGCTCCGGGATCTCCCCCGCAGCAAGCCGTATGGCTCATTGTCCGCAGCATCCAACCTCACAAGTGAAAATATTTTAGGAAAGGCTGTAACAAATCTCATCCAAACCGGATATAAAGATGAAAGGTGCAGGAAACTATGGAACAGCTTTACCGGGAAAATGCTAAAATTGTATATCACTACCTGCTGTCGCTCTGCCGCGACACCGCTCTGGCGGAAGATCTGACCCAGGATGTTTTCCTTGCGGCTTACCGGTCCCTGGAGAGATATGACGGAAGCTGCAAGCTCTCCACCTGGCTTTGTCAGATCGGTAAGCATCTCTACTACCAACATTTGTCCCGGCATAAACGGGAAATGCCGTCGGAACCGCCGGAAGCCCCTGCTCCGGAGAACACCCAGCCGGAGGCCCAGGTACTGCACCGCCTGGAGCTGATGGATATGCTGAAGGAAATGCAGAAAATGCCTCCTCTCATGCGGGAAGTCATCTATCTGCGCAGCACCGCCAGTCTCTCCTTCCGGGACATCGGGGAAATACTGGGCAGAAGCGAAAATTGGGCGAGAGTTACCTTCTACCGGGGCAAGGAAATATTGATTAAAGCCGCTAAAGCGGCAGAATGGGAGGAAAAATGAAACAAATAAACTGTGACATAATCCGGGACCTGATTCCCTCTTACCTTGACGGAATCTGTTCTGAGGCTTCAAAAGATGCCATAAAGGAGCATCTTATGGGATGTAAAAGCTGCCGAAACTATGTAGATTCTTTAAAATCCGCGGAAATTGTGGATGAAAAATCCGATCAGGCCGGGCTTAGCTTTATGAGCAAGGTCAAAAAATATTATACCCTGAAGAATGCACTGGGTGCAAGCCTGCTGCTCTTCATCGTGTTGATGGTACTGCTGTTTGTCCCCCAGAACGCATTCAACAGCGTTCACAATACCTTTACATTTTACACCACTCTGTTTACCGTCTTGATTCTGGGAACCTTTTTCCTGCTGAACAGTTATCAGGCAGGTCCAAAGCCGACTGCGCTCAGAATCGTCGCCGGAATTGCCGGCGCAGCAGGAATCGTTTACTGTATTGCCATCGCCGCCATCCAGCAGCAAGTACTCGTGAAAAGTGAACTCCGCTCCCCGGAGGAGGATCTCCGCGGGCTTGGTTCTTCCCTGAACTGTCAGCTGATCCTGATCCTCCTGCTGGAACTACTGCTCTTTGTACTATTGACCGTGGACGCTGTCAGAAAAAGGCATCACCTCGGCATTCTCCCCGCCCTTAATCTTGTGGGCTGTATTCTGAGTATGAATTATCGCTGCCTCTTGTACATGATGGCAGATCCGGAAACCTTAGCGCTTTTGCTGACCCGGGCTACAGTCATGGCGGCAGTGCCGGGAATTGTGACCGCAGCAATAATACTCGTCACCTTAAGGCTGCACCCTTCCCGCCGGGAAATCACAGCTGATGAAACAAAAGGCGGAAAGTGAGAAATAAGTCGTATTTTATCACATTTTCCCATCAGCGGAATAAGCTATAGAAAAGGCATTTTATAAGGGGGAAACCCTATGGGAAACCGTTTGATGTGGGATGAACGGTACAATGTGGGGGTTGACATTATTGACAGGGAACATAAAAAGCTCTTCAGCATTCTCAACAAATTGTTTGAAATGGGACGGAAAAAAGAAAAAAGCCACTTTGCCTGCCAGGAAGCCATCAAGTACTTCAGAAATCACGCCCTCCGACATTTCACGGACGAAGAAGCCTATATGGCTTCCATTCATTATCCCGGACTTGATACTCACAGACGCATTCATAAGGATTTTCGTGAGCAAATGCTGCCTGTACTTGAGAATGAGCTGGAACAGACAGGTTTTTGTGCAAGCTCCGTCCAGCATTTCATCGGCGTATGCGCAGGATGGCTGATCGGACACACCCTGATCGAAGATCATCTGATCGTAAGCAGCAGCCCTATAAAACACTGGGAAAAACTTCTGCCGGAAGATGAGCAGGCAGTGATGGGGCAGACAATCGCCTGCCTGCTGCATGGTATGTTCCGGCTGGAGCCCCGGCTGGTCAGCAGCTGTTACACCGGTGAAAAGTTTGGAGACGGATTTTACTGCCGCCTGGTCTATAGCGGCAGGGACAAAAAGCAATGGGAATTTTTCCTGCTCTTCGAAGAACAGCTGATTGGCAGTCTGGTCGGCAATGTTGTAACCGTAAAATCTGAAGCCACTGACACAATGCTGTCCCATGTGGCCAAATATGCGGCAAAGCAATTTGCAGAACGGGTTAAACGACATTTTTCGTCACTGAAAGAACTTAAAATGACCGAAGAACATCTGCTGACCTATGAGCAGTTTTACAAATTATATGAGCACCAGAGTCCTCAGTACAGCCTGCTTTTTGATACCGGAAAAGGATATTTTGCATATTGCATGACCGTATCCGCCTCCTCCAGGCCCTCCCCCTCTGCTTCTGTCTCCGCAGCCACACACCTGTAAACAGCCCCTGCTGTCGATTTTCCAAATAGTAACAGTTCGGACAGGGCACAACACTGTTACGCTGAGGTAAACGAAACATAAAGGAACTAGGTTTTGGCGCCCGAACGTCTTGCAAAATTGCGTAGGAACGCAAGTTTGACTTCGCGTCAGGGCTGTCTGCACTGTTGCTCCGGATAACCAACGACCTGCACTGAAGCAGAAAAGGCGGAACTTATCTTGCCCTTACTCAGGAAATATATTATAATATCTTTATTCCCCATTAAAAGGATACAGCCAATGGAAAAATTAATGTATATGATGTTACTTGAAAAAAGCAAGACTTATAATAAACTGACAAAACAGGCAGTTACGGAACACGTTGAAAATATAAGGAAGCTGGACGATGAGGGGAAACTGGAAATCTGCGGTGTATTCAAGGGTTATCCGGGAATGGCGGGTATGTATATTTTAAAAACGGAAAGTCGTGAAGAAGCGGAAGAAATCTGCAGGGCAGAGCCATTGGTTGCAGGAGGATATGCGACTTATAAATTAGTCGGTTTTCAGATTGCGAACCGGGAAAATAATTATTTGCTGTAATTGCCGCAGGGAATACCGCCAAAGGAAACCTAATCCGTCTTATTCACCGGTACCGGCGCCTCCTTTAGTATAAGGTCCTGCCACAGGACCGGCTTTCTCCCCGTCGCCCCTGCTCACGAGGAAAGTCCGCAAACTTTATGTTTGCGGGCTTTCCTCGTGTCATCCCTTTGATACTTTTTCGCTTCCCGGGCAGGGCTCGAACCTACAGCAACTCAGGATAAGCCGAGTGCTCCGCCTCAGAAGGATATACAGCCGGAAAATGCTTTGCAGAATATTAAGTCCCCATCTCTTCTGCCTGCTCTCTCGTCCAGTCTTCCACCGCAAGTCCTTCCACTCGGCAATACTCTCTGGTACTGTTTGCCACAAGAATGAGCCCTTCTGCTCTTGCATGTCCCGCAACCAATAAATCCATGGGGCCTATTGCATCCCCTTGCTCTCCAGCTCAGCCCTGGCCTTTCCATGCTCCTCTGCAGCCAATGCCTGAAATTCCAAGATCGTAAGCGGCGACAGGAATAAAAATATCGCTATTCTGTTTTTCTCAATCGCCATGCTCGTATCAGAACGGTACTTTCAGATACCGTCAAAACTTCCATACCGAAAATCGCACGGGCAATGGAACTTCTTTTCACGAATCTGATCGTCAGCCGATACCGTCTGATGCAGGCGCAAAAATCCGTTATTGAATGCAGTGAATGGCTCGGCAAAGTGAAGCCTGACAGCGGCCTGTATCAGCGAATAACAAAAGAGATTCTCTCCAAGAAGTCCCTGCTCCGTAACCTGAGAGTCCAGCAGAAAGAGACTTCCGTTTTGAATATTCCCAAACAGGTCAGTCTCTCCACAGAGATAACCACCCTAACCGAAGATATTGAAAAATCAGCTATCCGGCATCTGTTTTTATTATCAGGATGAAGAAAATTTCAAGGCGTACTGTGCCGAAATTCCGGCATGGTAAAAAAGCAGAGAGAAACATGAGGAATCCTGCCGCCTTCTGAAAAACAGAATACAGCAACAGACGGAAGAATCCTTATCCCTAACAGCCGATGTTTGTCCCAATCAAGCGGCAGAACTTGCACAGGAACGGGAAACCATACATCCCGAAGCCACCTTACATGCTCTTGGACATCTGAAAACCTACTATAAAGAAAAAATTGATTGCCAGCAGTTTAAGACCGCCAAAACCGAAACGGCTGATTCCCTGTATGAAGCGGAGCGGGAATTATCTATCCATCAGCGGCTTGAACAAGCACAAGCAAAAAAAATCTCACAGGATCACAACATCGAGCGGACAACAACTAAACATAATACACATTCCTTATAAAAATGAGCCTATGATTAGAGAATACTATTTTGGCATTCATAATCATAGGCTCTGCATTCAGGTATTCATATTGTTGATAATTTCTATTATTCGTCAACCTTTAATCTCCGATCATGCAGCAAATCATATCGTCTAAATGTCCTTTCAATATTCCGGACAATATAATCCAAAAGGAAATAAAATTCTTCCCTCGAAAATCCAACCGGATTTAATTCCGGGTCAAATACAGGCATATACTGCATGAGTGGAATTTTCCGCACAATACCTCTCCGTGGAAGGTAATCAACATAATCCGGAAAATCTTTAAGCGGCAGTATTTCCGTGAAATAACTGCATTCGTAATCCGGATGGTTTCGCAGATACTCTGCTTCCAGGGCATCCCTTTCCCTCTGGATCTCTTTTGACGTAACCACGCGCTTGAATGTGTCCCATGTTTCTTCTTGGGTATCTATTTTAGTTTTGTAGCGTTCATCCGCTTTCACTCTGTCCCATGCAGTTCTTACCCGCCCCGGCTCCCTAATAAACCACTGGAAATCTGCATCTGTTATCAGATGAGAGTAATAACCAAGCAGAAAAGAATAGTATTCTTTCGAGTCGTAATCCTCGCTGTGTTTTACAAAGTACTCACGATAAAATATGTCTGTATCCGACGGTTTCTTCTTCTCACCTGTCATCCAGTGAGTTACTTTTCTTGGAGGAATAAAATCTGTCCCATCCTCGTTCGGCTCATTGCAGTCAGGCCCAATATTACCTACGCAGAATCCCCTTTTGTCTAACTGAGGAAACAGTTCCAATACCTTATCTGCAATAATCATATGTGTAATCCATGTAGCCATTTATCGTTCTCCATCAATCCACATTTATTTCATTGTATTTGCTCAAGCAAAAAATCTAAGGAAACACTGATTCATACCAAAATCAGCATTCCCAGTTACCGCCATCAGCAAATTTGGGGGAGAAATATTGGCATTACCCCCTATAGATGCCCCTTTTATTCCCAATTCCTTATGGGATTTTCCAAAATGGTCGCACTTATGCCATACAAAAATCCCTGCTGCGCCCCGCTCTGATACACATGACCAGGTTTGCGCTGGCAAACAGGATATGAAAACGGTTCCTATTCTTGGCTATGCCCCAGTATGTCGCCTTGGCTTAGCCATACTGTTTTTTGACAATTAAAAATGGATGCTCCACTTTACTGCGTGTGGATGATTTGCGGTTCTCTATCTGTTTCTCCCAGTGGCTCCCCTTATACGAATCGGGAACTTTTATGCTGGTGGGACGATTATTGATGCGGAATTCTATCTTTGACAAATGGCTGTCATTTCGGATTTCCTCCCACTTCTCCGCCCCACAGTATCCCGAACCGCCATAAACGGCTTCGTCATCCTCACGGATCAGTTTTGCCGTCTCGTCAATGTCATGCACATTGACGGCTGTCCCGGTGATTGTATGGACATATCCGCTGCCCGCATCCACGCCGGAGTGTGCCTTGTATGTAACCATTCCGGTTGTGTTAACCTTTGCAGTATATTTCGTATCCGATTTTTAGAGGAGAAGTGAAATGTATAAAACCTGTAAACATTCCGTCTACAGGTTTTATGCTAAGCTATTCACTTCAACTCCCCGAGTAGGGCTCGAACCTACAACAACTCGGTTAACAGCCGAGTGCTCTACCGTTGTATGATATGCAACCGGAAAGTCTGCTCTTTCTACCTGATTTCGTATCTCTTCATTTTTGTCGTCCCTGTCTCAGTCACCTTACCATCACTCACTAACAGCTTCAGCAAGTTTCTTGTCCTCGTTCTTCCAATCCCCAGCCAAACAGCTACTTCCTCTACTCTATATTTCATGTTTGGCTGCATTTTACTTAAAATTGTTTCCTTTTGCATCTGCGTTTTTTCTGTCACTTTTTTTCTGTCACTTTTTTCTGTCACCTTTTTTCTGTCACTTTTTTGTGATGCTTTTATGGATTCTGTGCTGACAAATGATAATTTTAAAATTGTCCTGTCAGGAGAATATTCTTCTATCACCTGTGGTTCAATCCATCCCTGACTCTCCCAAACAGAATAAATATCCGGCACACCGCTTCCTGCGCGTTCACCGATGCCAATCATATTAAACATTTTCATCAGCGCCTTATTCCTTGGGTCAGAAATCCCTCCCTTCAACATTTGCTTTTTCCCTGTACGAATACCTCCCGGATTTTCCAGCACAATACTGTCTAACTCTTTCTTAATGACAATACCTCTAGGCAGATAAAAATCCGTATTTACAATGCAATTTGCCAGTGCCTCCCTGATTGCCTTATGAATTTGCGTATCATCTACCCGGACTATCCCCTCCAACTTGAAAGGCACTTTAATGTCCTTCACTAATTTCCCATACACACGAAAAAAGAAATCAAACAAGTTTCCGGACCAATCTCCCGAACTGGACTGTATACGGTCAGTCCAACGGATTTCCGGATCTAACAGCTCCCTGAAATCAAGAAAATATTCTGGGTATTCATATAATATCTTATATTCATCTCCAAACATCAGCAGACCTGCCGCAGTTGGGTGTAATAAACCGTCTGTTCGGAACAGTTTTGCCGCGCCAATTCTCTCCAGATAATCTGCATCTCCCAGCTGCTCCCAAACATGATCCCTTCGATATGCCATATGTCGGTTACGATATGCATGTACTGTCTCCATATTGAACACATCCATCTGCATATTTTCAAGCAATTTCATGTCCATAGTATCATCTGTCTGATCACGCAACATTGCTTTTACTTCATCAAATGTACAATGATAATCCCCTTCCCCGTTTCTCCGATATGTCCCTTTGAACATATCTCCTCCGGTATATATAGGCTTCTGTCCCCTCTTTGCCGCCGGAACATGAACCGCCATAATCGTATCCTCTCCCACCTGATACATCTGAATATCCTGCTCTGACAAGAGATTATGACTCACCTTCTGCGGATTGTTAATGTTATTCCAAAAATCTTTTAGCAGCTTTCCCTCTCCCCGCAATCCCGTTGTATGCCAGCTCCCATCCTCATTTTCTTCTACACCAAGAATAATCACGCCGCCATAGCAATTAGCAAATGCAGAATAGGTACTCCACAAAGAATCCGGCAAACCATTTCTGGCTCTCTTGACCTCACGGCGGTTATCCTCTCTATATTCACTAAACTTAGATAATTCAAACATTACAGGATACCTCTCTCCCAAAATTACACATCAAAAATTTCTTTATAAGGATGATGACTACGCCCCTCTTTCTTTCCTCCTCTCCAAACTTTCATACCATTTTTTTGAATAATATCTTCCGGCACATACCTTAAAATCTGTGCTACAGTAGCATTTGTCAGATATGACACTTCATCCAATGTACATCCACATTTACACATATTATAAATAACAATTGCGCGCATTTTCTGCGGTGTAAGTGTATTTATTCTTTCATTTTCCTTGTCCATTGCTTTTATGTCTTCATCAAACACTGCATTTACTGTGTCTTTTTTTGCTGGCAAATATTTTTCGCCTTTCCTGATAACATTAATTGCAGTCGGTTTAACTCCTTTTTCCTTATACTCCCGCTGTTTTTCTCTTAAACACTTTGCAAGTTTTTCCACCATTGGATACTTCTTCCCCTCTAATTCAAAGCAACAATGCTCATAATCCACACTCGTCCAAGGAATTGAAAAAAATTTTACAATCAGGGCTCGATCAAATCCATAATATGCACACAAAATAAAAATCATAATCTTAGACGGCTTATTTTGTTCTTCCAAACCGCTAAGAATAACTTTCATTTCCTGTAAAGATAATACTTTTTCCGCAATGTCACTGCTGTTCTCTCCTGATTCAAATACAATTGTTGCACGTTCCAACAATCTACTCATTCTATTTTCTTTAATATAACCACTCTCGCAAAGATCTTTAAACATTGCACCTATATGCGCACATTTTGCTTTTGGAATTTGCCCCGAGTAGGGTCTTCCAAAAGGTCTGTCCCTCTTTAGAAATTCAATCACATCTTTTTCAGAAACTTCTTCTAATGACTGATGTCTTCCTCCAGCATATTCAATATATATTTTATTATTTTCTGCATAATCATCAAAAAAATTATACAATGTATTTTCGTATCGTTCCCGACTGCTTTTTGATAACCTATGTAAGGAAAAGAAATAAGCAATATCTCTATAATAATTTGTCACTCTGCTGTCAAATATTTTTTCTTTTGATAAATATTTGATATATTTTTCATTTTTACCCCTTTGCTTCCCGACTGCAATATTAATTCTTAGCACTACTTTTTCCGCAACATCTATGCCTGCGCTAGCAGCAATATTAATCAATAAAATCTCACGCCCATTTGTCAATATTCCCCACGAACTCTTCTCTCTGGACAAATAATCTATCAACTGTTGTAAGTCATCATCATCCATGTCCCTCTTCGGATCGTATTTTTTTGTTTCAACAATTAATTTTTCTCCTTCGCGTATGTCAATCACAATATCTGCAAAACGATTACGATTTTTAGACGGCATTCTTTTTTCCCAATGCATACTACTGCGTTCATATCCCAAACAGTCTTCTAATAACCATAAGATTACCTGATTGCTCAAATCATCTTCGCTCTTTCTTTCACTTTCTTTTTGAAATTGTATTAATTTCCCCCTTAATTGCTTTATAACAGTATTCACCAATCTTCTCCGCCTTTTATTTTGTTTTCTTTTACTATTTGACTTGATTTTATGTATGCATTCTATCATATACCTATATTTTTATCAATAATTATCTGCTAACTTCTTCTGATTCTTTATATTATGTCTTCTGTATCAAAAATCCCACAAACACAAAGTTTGCGGAATTTCTTGCCACCATTCTTTCGGTGTTTTGCGCCGATCCTGCGATTTTGTTTTTGCTCCACAAGCAAGGCTCGAACCTACAACAACTTGGGATAAACCTAGTGCTCTGCTAACGATGGATATGCAACCATAAATAATAAATCAGAAATTATCTTTTCTTACTCGCAATCCCTTACTCTATTTATGAGATTGCCGTGGTGCTATTACGGTAATGAGGGGGCTTGTATATCCCCTCCCTTTCTCTGGGGAACGAAATCCAGAACAGCCGCAACATCTTCTTTCCAGACTCAAACTCCCGCTCCGCAATGAATTCCATGAAGTCTCCGTCATTTCTGTGCGTCCACTCCAGCGGGAACACATTTGCACCCTGCCCTTTCCATCATTACTCTGAACATAGGTCAAAGACTTTTTTCATCCCCCTCAAAAATACTTAAGTCTGTAAAATCGTCAGTTGAGTTTGCAAAACATCTTCTCAAATAATCTGTTCCACCATCAACAGAACAGCATCCACAATTGCAAGTTGCAAAGTTATGACGATATGTCGATTCAATAACATCTCCACAGCGATTACATTTTATCATGTTTCTAATTATCTTTTGCAAAGTTCCACCGCCCTGTCATCCTTTTTATTTTCCCTGTCTATTATAAGCCATTGACACGGAAATTGCTATTACAACTACGACAGTTTTTATCTCATGTTACTGTCAAGTAAACATTGGCAACTTTTCTCATACAGATTTTTCTGATATTGGGATGCCTTCATTATTCTCACGGTTTCACTTCTTAAAATCCCGCCATGGCAAGCAGTTTCCTTCTCTCTCCCTGTATCTTTCCATCGCCACACGGACAACCACAGGAGGTAACAGGGCTTTCCGGCTCCCCCGTCCGAACTCATCAATCCCATAGCAGCAAAGGATTTGAGAGGCATTGCCGTATTTACAGAGATAGAAAAAGCGCTTATCTTTCGATAAAACGCCTTGTTCCTGTTTCAGTTACTGTCGATCCTGCGTCATGACACCCTAAGCTCAGTATGCAACGCAATCCCTGTCTGCTTTCGGTTAACATCTTACTGCCTGTTTTTATCGGTATCTGCCTTTTTCTGATTTTTATATTGCTTCTTCTGAAATCGAGTAGGGGAGATTAAATCTCCCCTCTCACACCACCGTACATGCCGTTCG
>ERZ777011.250-NODE-250-length-86937-cov-16.468521_pt1 | contig 86937 bp, 70 predicted proteins | sample MGYA00374964_ERZ777011 | MGnify/ENA primary metagenome ERZ777011 (study PRJEB29310, sample SAMD00008975) | mouse gut metagenome | study: EMG produced TPA metagenomics assembly of the Metagenome analysis of fecal microbiota from mouse which was promoted... | reverse complement strand
CCAACGACCCCGAGATTACAAATCACGTGCTCTGGCCAACTGAGCTAAAGAGGCTTTTCATTGCAGCCGTTCTCTTTCGAGTTACAACCTGTCTGAAAACGGCTGCAAAGATAGGCATTATTTTTTAATTACCAAAACTTTTCAAGGTTTTTTTTAATAATTCCTTGATTTTTCCTTGAATTTCTGAAGTTGCACCCGCATTGAGTCGACTCCAAGGTCAACGCTCTCTTCAAATGTATCACTCACCTTTTCCACAAAAAGCGTGCTTCCCGGCACCGTAACCGTTATGCTTGCTTCCTTGTTTTGAGCTGTTGCGGGCTTCACAACCTTTAATTGCACCTCTACTTTCTGTATTTCTTCGTAAGACTTCTCTAACTTGGCGATTTTTCTTTCGATAAACGCCTGTAATTTTTCGGTAGCGTCAAAATGAATTGACTGAATCTTAATTTCCATAGTTACCTCCTGTTTTAATAAGGTTATGCCCTTGGGTGGGCTTCTTTATAAACTTTCTTCAACTGCTCAAACGTTGTGTGAGTATAAATCTCCGTTGTGCCGAGTCCGGCATGCCCAAGCAGTTTTTTCACACTTTCTATGCCTGCGCCGTTGTTCAACATGGCCGTAGCGAAAGAATGACGAAGCACATGCGGGGAGCGTTTCTTCTGAGTGAGAACTCTCGAAAGATGATTTTTCACCAATGTCCGCACATTATATTGTTTCATCCGCTCTCCTTTGTCGTCTACAAAAAAAGCTCGCGATACAGGCAGCACGACTTCATCGCGCATATCCCGATACTTCTTCAGAGCTTTTTCAAGACTATCCCCAAAAGGTATGACGCGTTGTTTATCTCCTTTTCCCGTCACTTTTATCTGCCGACCGACCATATCCACATCCGAATCGTCCAGCCCCGTGAGTTCTGAAAGCCGCACACCGGTTTCATAGAACACTGATAAAATAGTACGTGCACGGACATCTTTAAAAGATGTATCATCCCACCACTCCTCTTCATCGAGAAGTTTATCCATCGTGTCTTGCCGGACAAACTGCGGCAACAGCCTGGCTCGCTTGGGTCCTTTCACGACAAGTGTCGGGTCTTTGCCCACCAAATTCCGAATCAGAGCAAAACGAAAAAAGGAACGCAGAGCACTCAGTCTTCTGTTGACCGAGGTCGCAACGTTTCCTTTATCCATCATACTCTCCATCCATTTACGGATAACATCGGAATCTACCGACTGCCAAGAGAGTTGATTATCCAATCTTTTGAAATACGACTCAAAATCACGAAGATCTTTTTCGTAGTTTTGCACCGTCAGCGGCGATCTGTTCCGCTCATAGCGCAAGTAGTTCAAAAATTGTTCGATAACCATAAAACGCCTCGCCAAACATCAATCTTTCGGCAACGAATTTACGGAAATATATTCAAACTACCAAATTTTCCGAAGATTATTTTATTCCTCGGTGTTTCTCATTTTCTGTACGTAAACGGCGTGCTCCATCTTAAGTCTCTTCAAGACAGAGGGTTTGTCGAACTGCTGACGTGCGCGAAGTTCCTTGATGACACCAGTCTTTTCAAACTTTCTCTTAAACTTTTTGAGGGCTTTCTCGATGTTTTCGCCTTCTTTTACCGGTACAATAATCATTTTGTCTTTTTGTTTTAAATTTTTAATTAAACTTACACGTATCGAGACCAAGGCCACGATTTGCGGCTGCAAAATTACAATTAAATTATCTAACAGCCAAATATTCAGACACTTTTTTGATTGCTCTTCGACCCTTACAATGTTTTTCACCAAATTATTGCCCCACCATAATCATGATGACTCCGATTTTATTTGCAAACGACGACAAAAGGACAGGCAGCCAATGGCGACGGATTTAACGGCATCCTCCGTTAAATCCGCCTTTACCCTTACATGATAACCATATTTTATCCACGCATCCGCATTCTGTAAACATTATTCAAACAACGCGCATCGTCTCCACGAACGTATATTTATGCAAAACGGAATGAAAAGCGGCGAAATAACCATTGGAAAATGACACGTTTGTCACCGATGACACCTTGGTGCGTAGACAAATCATGATAACAAGGCCGTTTTCCCACAACGGGCAACCAACCATATCGCATTCGGATACCAATCGCGATGCATTTAACGGCTAAACGCCGTCCATTCGGCATCTAAATGCGGCTCAACGGATAGCCCGTTGCGGGGCGTGGCGACACATACCAGAGACCGGTGAGGCCACGTTTTGCATAAATATACATCCCGGTATAAACGTGTTTGCGGGGCTTCACACAGTGGTGAAGCCCCGCAAACACGGCATCCGGCAGTCGCCGTATATCTAAAAATAGGTGTAAAAAGATGCGTATGGCAGTCTGCCGCACGACAATGTCATATTTTATAGTCTTCGATTATTGCATAAATATGCAGGCACAGATAGTGTTTTTGTAATAAGAATGTCATATTATTCATAATGTCGGGATATTCGTACTGCACAAAGTTACCACAAAAACACCCACATAGCAAGGATTATCACGATACATTTGGCGATACGATGGGATGAGAGAATCGTATATATGTTAATCTTTCATAAAACATGTGCGAAAAAGAAACACAATCAGTCGATTTGTTAATATATTTGCAAAAAGCAATTGATAACATAATAAAACAGAATACCTATGAAAAAAAACTTTATCACACATCATCCTCGTAAGTTGCTTCGCATGTCCGTCATTCGCCCAACTTAAAGTAAACACAAACGGTAATGTTGCCATTCGGAATGAAGACAATGGAATTATTGCATATTTAGGTGCTTCAAGAGAGGGCTTAGGAAATAGGAACAAAAATAATCTGGGAATATCAGAAGAATATGATGGAACTTTTTATAAATGTTTATTTAAAGATAGTAAAGGAAGTAAAAACTTTGCAGAAGTTGTTAGTAATACAAAAATTGCATTTATAAATTCTTGTAATATAAATTCTGGATATAGATGGATAATGTTTGGACTTAATCCTATTGGAGATCCGGAAATGCCCATTTACACCCAAACGCCCAATTCTTTTGAAAATATAACTTTAAAGTTTGATGAAAACAAATTGATAGTAGATACAGGGGAAGAAGAATGCCGTATATGCGTTATGAGTTCAAACTCCGGTAAATCTTATTATAAAGTAGTATCAAATACCAAAACAGCAACTTTTACAAACTTATGCGATGGCGAAATAGACATTTGTGTTACAAAAGAAGGTTATAAACCATACAGATATATCAGCTATATAAAGTTTATACAAAATGAGACAATAAGCAAAAGAGTCGTTTATCCATATAAAAACAGTGTTGTTATAGGCAGCAACGTTACAGACAATAAACCTTTGGGACCGGTCACTGTTGAAGCCGGCGGCAGTCTGAGATTAAAGGAATGTGAGGATGTCACCATCAAAGGTGATTTTGAAGTCAGACAAGGAGCGGAATTCATCATTGAACAATAACAATTATAAAACTATCACCAATATGAAGTATTTATTAATTACCATATCAGCCGTTTTGCTGGCCGTTGCCGGCAACGTTTCGGCGCGCCCGTTCACCACAGGATGCAAGTGGTCGTACGCTCATTGGGACGATTGTCACGAAACACATACATTCTCTTTGTTCGAACTTGACGAGCCTTACGAGCTTAACGGTAATACTTATTACAAGCTGTACAGGACGAATATCGACGAAAAAGGCAACAGGGGCGAACGGCAATACATTATCGGACTGCGCGAAAAGGATGGAATAGTATATGCGAACCACGACGAATACATGGAAGTGAGCGAAAGCAACGGATTAGAATACGATATTTACGGTTTTCCTTATTCAATGGCCGATAATGAAATTATACTATACGACTTCAACTTAAATGTCGGCGAGTTTATCGGAAGTCCGGACAACGAGATAACATATTTTATAAGCGGCATTCAACCCGTAACGCTTGAAAACGGGAAAGAAGAACGCATCTTGGACGTCACGGCCAGAATGAATCAGCATCCCAGTTACAAGCCCGAGTTTTTATATCGAAACATGATTTCCGGGATAGGCTCACTTTATGGGGAGGGCTTGTTGTTGCATTACCTTGACGCTTATATCTATTCTCCCTCTTTACCACCCTGTGAAACAGAGCACTTCCTGAACGCATACGTGGAAGACGACCGGCTCGTATACAAGGCTCCGAGCTACACAGGCGACCCGGCAGAGGAGCATCTCTCACACACCACGTATAAGGACGACCCGTTCTTAGGCGGCTTTGTGACGGGTATAAAGAGTGTTACGGCTGAAAGCAATAAGGCCGACGAAGATGTTTTCCATGACCTGAGCGGGCGCAAAATGACGGGGACGTTGAAGCCGGGTATATATATTCATAACGGGAAAAAGATGATTGTGAAGTAAAAAACGGCATGTTGACCCCATAATAACATGGATGAAACGACATTACTAACCACCGATAATAAAACAGGCACATCATGAGAAAGAGATTTTTTATCATTATACAGTGCTGCATGGTTGCCTGCATGGCATTTGCAATGCAAGCGAACGCACAGCCGAGACCCGACTCCGTAAGTGTACATGCCGGGCAGGAACCGCTGGAATTTTTGCTGACGGATGAGCAAAAAGAAACAATAAAATATCTGACTGTCACCGGAACACTGTTGGATGAAGACTATGAGTATATAAGGGAAGAGCTCATAACAAAGTTGAAAGAGCTTAATCTGAAAGAAGCCGACATCGATACCATTCCGGCATACGGATTTAAATGCGACAAATCCAGCACGTTAGACAATCTCCTTCTGCCAAAGGGAATAAAGCACGTATCAGATGGAGCATTCTTTGAGCAGCATATACGTAATTTCATTATAACAGGTAACTTTCCGACATTAGGGAATAATGTTTTTAGAGAAGAGCCGTACAATAATTATATGCCACAAATATCAGAAGACAATCCATGCCTTAAAAAAACATATGACGGTTCAATATATTCGTTAGACGGCAGTGTGCTATACTATTATATATACGGCGATGGCAATGCCATAGAATATTCTGATGAGAAACTGAAAACAATAGCCCCATGTGCACTTGAAGGCAAAAAGGTTCTCGGCTTACTGATACCGGAAACAGTAGATTCAATAGGAGATAGGGCGTTCGCCTATGTTACTAAAACGTGGTATACAAGAAGTTCCTATTACGAAGATCAGTCGGTTAATTGCCGCGCACTCGTCCCACCGAGATTAGGAAAGGATGTTTTCCTGAACTCAGAACTGACAACATGCACGATGTACGTTCCGGAAGAAAGCCTCGAACTTTACAAAGCGGCTGATGGCTGGAAAGACTTACGTTTAGAAGGAAAAGTATTCGTAACTGCCGGTATTGACAATACGACCGATAACTGTTTCCACATTTCAGATGCCGGCACGACATATCAAATAACATCCGAAAAAGAAATAAAAGGTATTCATATTTACGATGTTAAAGGCCGGTTGGCTGACAGAATAACAGTTAAGGCAAAAGAAACGAGCATAGGCAAAGCAACGCTTCCAAAGCCTTACGCCATTGCAAAAGTATCGCTTGAAAACGGAACGACAAAGACCGTGAAACTGATGCCGCGGAAAGACAAATAAACAAGTGTATTATAAGCCTGTGACTACGGATTATCTGCAAGTTCCACATCACGGGCATCCGATGCTTTTTTGACAAAATATATTACCAATAATAAAATATTTCATTACCTTTGTGTTACAAAACAAAAGCAAAGGTAATGAAATATATCTCCAAACTGATATACCTGCTGACCATAACACTATCACTATCGTGTACAGGCCATGGAAACACAGACAACATACTGACGCACGCGGAAGAAATAATAGAAAGCAATCCCGACTCAACCCTTACGTTGCTCAAAAGTATCGGGGGGGATGCCGACAACCTGTCAAAAAGCAGAAGAATGCGGTATATGCTGTTGCAGACACAGGCCATGAACAAGACCGACATTCCGTTAGACACAATGACCGGAGTAAAAGAAATGGCAGAATATTACGACCGTCACGGAGACGCCAATGAAAAAATGAAAGCATACTATATGCTCGGAAGCGTATACCGTGACAGAGGGAACGCACCCGCAGCCTTGACGCAATACCGCATCGCGGTATCTGTAGCCGACACGACTGCCGCCGACTGCGACTTCAAAACTCTCAGCAGGATTTACGGGCAGATAGCGACACTATTTGACAACCTGCTCACGCCGGAATTATCACACAAAGCGGAGCTAAAAGCAGTGGAATACGCAGAAAAGGCAAATGATACCATCGCAGCGATAATATTCTACGAGCACCTCGGATCCACATTCCGAATGCAGAAGAAATACGACTCCGTATTATATATAGCAAACAATGTTTACAAGAAATATAAGGCCATAGGCCAAGAACAACTTGCGGCAGGCACCTTGCCACAAGCCATTGATATTTACTTGCTAAAAGGACAGTACGGCAAGGCAAAACAAGCAATGAACGAGTTCGAACAGAAATCAGGGCTATTCAATAAAAAAGGAGAAGTAATAAAAGGTAAAGAGATTTATTACGACAGCAAGGCTTTATATTATGAGGTTTCCGGTAAACTGGACAGTGCAGAATATTTTTATCGCAAACTGCTGAACTATAAGTCAGACATAACTAATCTTGAATGCGGATATAAAGGTCTTATGTCTGTTTATCAGAAAATCGGCATCGCCGACTCGGCTGTGAAATACGCCGAATTATTCGCCGAAACAAACGACTCTTCTTCATTCCTCAGATCCTCTGAGAACATCATAAAGATGCAGGCACTTTACGACTATACAGAAAATCAAAAGATAGCGGAAGGCAAAACACGAGAGGTCGAACACTACAAATACATGACAACCCTGCTCTTCATTATATTTTTAGCCGGTATATACATATTGTATATTAGTATTAAAAGGTATAAACGGAACAAAAACAGAGAGACCGCAGCAGCAAACAGAAAATACTTTGATGCGCTTTCACGATTAAACAAGGCGGAAACAGAAACCAAACTGCTGAAAGAAGACTTTGACACATACAAAGATATAAAACAAAACGAGGTGGAAGTATTGCGGCAAACCATGACAGTGATATGCAAAGAGAACAACATGCCGGAATCCTGCACCGTGGGACAGGCTCTGCTAAACTGTGCCATAATACAACAGATGCACATATACGCAGGCAAGCTGAAAACACCTTCGGCCGAAGAATGGCAAGAACTGTACAGAATAACAGAGGAAAACATGCCCCGCTTCTACGAAAGAATAAACGACAGCCAAATCAATCTTACACGCTATGAGAAAAACGTATCCCTGCTCACGAGATTTCAGTTCACTCCAAACGAGACTTCCGTGCTGATGAACGTGTCCAAACAAAGGATAACGAACATCAGGAGCAGCATAAACAAAAAACTTTTCAACTGTGAAGGAACAAAATCTCTCAATCATAACATCAAATCCATATAAAAGTGCAGGTGTGTAAAAAATGTACTTTCGCTGTAATCCGTTGATTAAGCAATACTTACAAGAAACGAAGCAAACAAGTATGTAAAAAGTGTACTCGTTTTATTTGGAAAGCGACCAATTATTCCGTAGTTTTGCAGCAGTAAAATCTTAATACACGACATTATGACAAAAAGAATTATCGCTTACACGCTTCTGTTCCTCGTCTCCGCAATTTGCGTGGCAGACAATAAGGCAGACAACAATGTATTCGAAATGATTTCATTTCATACTTATTATGAACAAAGCAAAACACTTTCTAATCCAAAGCCCAAAGCTCCGGCCAAGGCTCCGACCGTATATTCGGCAGGACATACGTTATATTTTGAGAGCGGGATGCAGGGATATGGCATCCAACTGCTATCAATGGCCGATGAGGGAACCGTGATATACGAAGACATTATCACCGACGACAGCCGGACTTACACCTTGCCGGAAAACCTTTCGGGAGAGTATCTGATAAAACTGACATACGGTAATCTCGCCTTTATCGGAATGATTATGTTATAGTTGGAAAAACCAGAATTGGAAGAGAACCCCAGATATAAAAACGATTGACAATCATACCCCATGAGAATATTATTGATAATATCCTTTCTCTGCTCTGTACATTTCTCTCACGCACAGGATCGCGACCTGGTGAGAGAAATGACAGACAACGATTTCCAAATACGGCAAATACCCGGCAGCGAGCAGCGGCTGAAAGAGTTGCTGCAAGAGGTAGACACTGAGAGCGACACCATCTATGCAGCCATGTATTCACCCACGATGTGCCTGAGGTGCGAAGCATACATCCCTAATTTCCATAACAACTTGAAGAGCATCGACAGCAAAAAAACCACTCTTCTCATCACCGTATATAAAGACAAGGCCACTGCCGAAAGATACAACAAAAACAACGGGCATATCGCCGACCACTATATATACGACACGGGATTTAAATACAAGGGGATTTTCAGTTTCAACATGCACGATTTACAGGGCACTTATATTCTCAAATTGAAAAGAAGCACGGGTGAGATGCTTACAGGAGGCGACCCGACCGAGATAAGTCCCAACTTTGCCAAACAGATAATCGCATATCAGGGAAAATTGGAATGCAAGACGTTCGACATAGAAACAGATGCCGCCACCCACAAACTTGTGACGACAGCAACATCGAAATCCCGAAAGGCAAGGCTTAAATTCAAAGAATACCCGATAGACACCGATGACCAACCGATTTCTTCCATATACGGATTACCCGCCTTTGAAAACGACAACCTGCTGTTCAACGATAACCTTGAAAACGGCATCCTGCACTACAAACTGGACAACAACCGGTTTGCCTCTCCGGAAATAATCAAGCCGGACAGCATCGAGAAAAGGGCGTTTATAGAAATTCCGGAAGAGAACTACCGGCACTTAAAAAACACACGACAGGTATTTTACATCCCGCTAAGCCCCGCCATTCTCGACAGCGAAAGGATAGGCATCTCGTATTCTCTGCCCCACATATTTTTAGACAGCATTAATATTCCGGGACAAAAAAACTACTCTTACATTAATTCACCGGCCATACTGATAAGAAATGCGCAGACGGGAGAGAAAGAAAAGATATTCGCACCCGACTTCGAGCTGTTCACCGACTCGTTTTTCTATAAGCACTTCACTTTCTGCAAGTTTAAGGATTACATACTCTATCCATGCCAGGAGCAGACATGGCCACTGCAATATTCAAGGGAAGAATATGAAAATGACTTTTCCAAAAATCCTTTCGACGCAAGATATTACGACTCGCAGAAACCTTATTTCGCGGCGTTCAGCCTGAAAGACGGCAAGATGAAACACCGTTTCGGCAACTTGGAACCATGCAACAAAAAGAGTTTCACCGGATATTACTATAACAGTCCCGTTGCCTGCGCCACGGACGAAGACCTGTTTTACACCGACGGCTACTCGGGATATATATACGTCACGAAGGATATTTACGGCGAACCGTACAAAAAATACACCGCTTTCGAGATAGACACGGGCAATTTTCCCGAACCGGACACCACTTTGTTCCACAGTTACGACATACTGAAAATCTACAACATGACATTCCGAAAGACTGTCGAATCGATGAAAACCGACGGCAAATACATATACTGCCTGATAAAATATTCCGACCCGGACATGGACAACAGTTTGGCGGAGTGCGACCATTCGGTAATCAAGATAAACCGAAAGACGGGCAAGGCCACGGAAACATACATCCCCAGATACCCGGACATGGAAGCGATAGGATACGGGCTGCGCGATGATAAAGGGGCTATTTCGCCGTTTGCCATATACAGAAAGAAAGACGACACTTGCTACGTGAGGGTTTTTAAATGAATAAAGATATGCGCCACTAATGTACCAGACAAATGTACAAACTTAAATTATAATAACTGACGATAATAAAGAAGAGAAAGGACGGTATTTGAAGATAAAGAAAATGGTAAAAATCATCTGCAATGATTTTTACCATTTTACCATTTAAACGTTTTTATTTCAGTTCAAACACCGCAGTGCCCCTCACGTCAGTCTCAGATGCGCAGACGTAAGCCCGGAACACACCAGGCTCGGCCACCCAACCATGGGTTTTCTCGCAGTAGAAGCTCAAATCGTCGGCAATTATCGTGAACGACACCGTCTTCGTCTCACCAGGTTCGAGAGCCACTTTCTCAAATCCTTTGAGTTCCTTCGCCGGCCGTTCCACGCTTGCTTTCTCATCACCGATATACAGTTGCACCACCTCTTTGCCTGCCCTCTTGCCAGTGTTGGTCACCGGCACGGTGAGCGTAAGGCTGTCGCCGGCGGTCATCGAGGTGGCAGAGAGCACCGGCTTGCCATATTTAAACGTGGTGTAGCTCAGTCCGTGGCCGAACGGGAAGCGGGGGCGCACGCCTTTGGTGTCGAACCAACGGTATCCAACAAATATGCCTTCATTATAGTATACCTGCATGTCCACGCCGGGATAGCCCTCCCTGCCGTATTGGAAACAGGGGTAGTCGGCCTGCCGCGCAGCGAATGTCACGGGCAGCTTGCCGCTCGGGTTCACTGCGCCTGACAGCACACCGGCGAGCGCCTCTCCCGACATCGAGCCGAGATACCAGCAGTGCACGATGGCACGCACGGCCTGCGCCCACGGCATGGCATAAGGATTGCCGCCGAAGGTGACCACGACAATGTTTTTCTGCACCCGTGCAAGGTCAGCAATGAGTTCGTTCTGGCCGTACGACAGGTTATAGTCCTCACGGTCGTTGTTCTCGCAGTCTTGCCTGAAATTCTTGTTCATTCCACCTATGAAGATAATAATGTCGGCACTCTTGGCTTTATCCAATGCCTCGGCGCGCAAGCGGGCGAGCGAATCAGGACTGAGTTTGTCCGCGCTGCCATAGCGTGCCCGGCCGGCATAGTAGCCACGGGCGAAGTCCACCCTGTCGCCATACACACGGCGCAGTCCATCGAGCGGTGATATGTCGAACTTTGTTTTCAACTCCGACGAGCCACCGCCCTCGCTCATGTTTCGCACGGCGTTGTCGCCCACCACAAGTATGCGTCCGCAGCGGGAGACATCTATCGGCAGCGCGCCGCCACGGTTTTGCAGCAGCACGATGCCCTCCTCGCCTATCTGCCGGCACACATCGTAGTGAGCCTCTGAGCATTGCGAGCCAATCACCTTGCCGGCGTTCATCGACGTGCGGAATATCGTGCGCAGCACGCGTGCCGCCTTGTCATCAAGCACGCTCATCGGTATCTTACCTTCGTTGATAAGCCTTTCGAAGGCATCGGCCAGCTTGTATGTGTTGTATCCCTTGCTCTTGTCTTTCGTCTTGCCGTCGGTGTCTGTTCCCATTTCGATGTCGAGACCGCCCAGCGCGGCTCCCATGGTGGTGTGCGTGCCGCCCCAGTCGCTCACCACGGCACCGTCGAAGCCCCACCGGCGCTTCAATATCCCGTTGAGCAGCGAGTCGTTCTCACAGCACCATTCGCCCAGCCACTTGTTGTAAGAGCCCATTATCGTCCACAGACCGCCCTGCCTGACGGCCTTCTCGAAAGCGGGCAGATAAATCTCGTTGACGGCCCGTTCGCTGACGTTGACGTTCACCCCAAAGCGGTCTACCTCCTGATTGTTCAGGAAAAAGTGTTTCAGGCAACATGCCACGCCGTTGGCCTGAGCCGCCTGTATGTAGGGCACGGCCATCTCTCCGGCCAGATACGGATCTTCGCCCATATACTCGAAACTGCGCCCGTTGAGCGGCATGCGGGCGATTGTGGTGCCCGGGCCGAGCATGATGTCCTTGCCGCGGAAGGCAAACTCCTCACTCACCGCGTTTCCGTAAGCCCTGCTCAGGTCTCTGTTCCATGAGGCGGCGAGACACGTCAGCGAGGGGAACGCCACAATAGAGTCGTTGTTCCATTGGGCAGCACTCCATGAGTTCCATTCTATTTCCTCCCGTACTCCATGAGGTCCGTCGGCCATGTTGAGCTGCCGTATGCCCAGGCGGGGCACTCCCGGAGAGGAGAATTTACTCTGTGCATACAATATCCGCACTTTCTCGTGGGTCGTCATTCTCGACAATGCGTCTTTCACCCGCTCTTCTATCGGTACTTTCGGGTCAAGGTACACTTGCGCACCCGCTGCTACAAACGAGCCAGCCAACAGCGCAAGGGCAATGATTTGTTTTTTCATATAGTCCTGTTTTTTATTTTATCGGTTTTGATCCTGATTGTTTTTCAAATGCCGTATGACAATATATGCCTCCCGGCAGATTACATGCACGCCGGCAGGTCACAGCGCGATGCTCACCCGCCGTCCGTCATAGCTCACCCTCACCCCCTCCGGATTGTCAAGATTCAGCGGCCGTACACGGTCTTTTCCCACCATAACGATATTGAACACACGCTCTTTCAGCATACCCTTGAAAGAACCACGGCGACTGCCTATTGTCAAAATCCGGGACTTATCGTCATACGAGAAGTCTATCGTGGCGAAGCGACCTTTCTCATAATTATAGTTTGTACCCTCATCCTCATACAGTTCGAAGCGGCCGTCGGCACCGGCATACACATACAGGTCGATGGTATCGGCCTGCCGCTCGTCACTCCACTGAATATCGGGGCCGAAGGGAATGATGGCCCCCTCCCGCACGAACACCGGCATACGGTGATACGGGGCATCTACCGTCTGTTCCTGCCCTCCGTCGATATGTTTTCCGGTATACAGGTCGTACCATCCGCATCCGGCCGGGAAATATACCTGTCGCTCACGCGCCTTGTACTCGGTGACCGGACAAGCCATGAAAGCGGGGCCGAACATCCACTGGTCGGCGATGTCAAACACATTCCTGTCGCCGGCGAAATCCATCGCCAGTCCTCGCATGACAGTATAGTCACGGCGGTTCACCCAGCCTGCCATGGAATAGAGGTAGGGCATCATGCGGTAGCGCAGCTTTGTATACTCCACTATCGTCCTGTAGCATTCGTGGTTCTCTGGAGCGATGTTCCACACCTCGCGCGCCGGCCACTGACCGTGCGTGCGGAACAGCGGAACGAAGCAACCGAACTGATGCCAGCGGGCATTCAGCTCACGCCACTCACGCAGATCGTCGTTCTCACGGCCCGTCTTGTCAAACAGTTTCTGCGCCTTCACATAACGGTCCTCGGTCGTGAAGCCACCCTGGTCCATTCCCCAGAAGGGCACTCCGGCCATGGAGAAGTTGAGACCGGCGGTTATCTGCGCCCTCATATCTTCCCACCTCGTGCCTATGTCACCGCTCCATGTGGCCGTGCTGTAACGCTGCAAGCCCGCAAAACCGCTCCTCGTAAGCAGGAACACACGCTTATCGGGGTCAACCGATCGCTGGCCGTTGTATATCGCGTCGGCATTCACTATGGAATAGGCATTGAAATACTCGTCGCTCGTGCCCATGGCCGTAGGGCCGCAGAGCTGTTTGCGATAGTCGATGGGCGTGCAGTCGCGCACGTTCGGCTCACTGGCATCCATCCACCATGCGTCCATCCCCTTGCCATACTTGGAATAAAGGTTCTCATCCATCTGCCGCCAGAACATCTTGCGGGCACCGGCCGAGTAGGCATCATAGAACGAACCGACATAGCCCGGCCCCACCCAGTCCTTTATGCTGTCTTCTACCGCACGGCGATACATCCACCCGTTGGCGTCAAGCTCCTTGAAATTGGCGGTCGACTCATAGAATTTCGGCCAGCAACTGATCATCAACCGCCCGTGCATGGCGTGTATCGTGTCATACATTGCCTGCGGGTCAGGATATCGCGAAGTCTCAAACTTATGGCTGCCCCACTCCGGATCAGGCCAGTAGTTCCAGTCTTGCACTATCACGTCGCACGGGATGCCGCGCCTGCGGAACTCCGACATATTGTCTACCACTTCCCGCTGCGTCTTGTAGCGTTCGCGGCTCTGCCAGAAACCAAGCGCCCAGCGCGGCATTACCTGCGCACGCCCTGTGAGAGCACGGTAGCCTGATATTATTTCGTCCATGTCATCGCCGGCAATGAAGTAATAGGTCATATCCTTGGACATCTCGTTCCAGATGCTGACGCGACGCCTGTCGGACTCGCTCCGGGGTGTGGCCACACGAAGTCCGCAGTAGCTCACATCGCCGTCGGGCTGCCACTCTATCCTTATTTTCGTCTTGCGGCCTTTCAACAGTGTGGCATTGAACTTGCGCGCATTGGGGTTCCACGCCTTGCGCCATATCTCCGGCATTACCGGACGGCCGTCTATATATACCTTGGTATATCCCGCATAGTAAAGGATAAACTGGTAATCGGCTGACTCCGGGGCTTCGAGCCATCCCTCATACAGCACCCGCGAGCCGTTAAGCCTGAACTTACGGGGCAGGTTCACTATCTCTCTCGAATTCTCGAAATACAGTGAATCCTCGTCACGCACTATCCTTCTACCGCCCTTTTCGGCATACGTCCCTGTGAGACAACCCCGCTTCCCTTCTTTATTATATAATGTGAATGCCTCTCCGAGCTGCACGTAATCATCCGGATTTCCCCAACGCCCGTATGAATACGAGTCCCAGAGCAGACCGTAGCCTGCTGTCGAAACGACGAAAGGTATGCTCACCTTGGTGTTGTACTGGAACAGTTCTTCATTCTTTCCTTTATAGTTCATGTCTTCCGACTGGTGCTGACCGAGTCCGTATATGGCCTCATCATCGTTGCCATCGAACTGCAAATGCCATGTATATCCAGACCTGTCGTCGAGCGATATCTGCGTGAGGTCGCCTGTCTTGCCCCAGTTTATCTCGTCCGGCGATGTGGGATGATAGCCCTTGGGCATTACGGTCTGTCCGGAAATAAATCTCTTGAACTTCTTTCCGCCGTCGGACTCGCTCAGTATAGTCTTTCCGTTCCTGCGGTCACGGTATGCCGTCTTCCCCGTGCGCTTATCCACCGTGACGGTGAGAGAGGCTGTCTCCACCGTCACTGCCGTGTCGCTCTCCGTGGCAGTATATGCGGTCTTACCCTTTTGCGGCACCACGATGAGGCTCTTACGCTTGCAAGGTATCTCGCTGTCGGGTGTTGCCTCCACCTTTATAATTCTCTCGTTTATCACCGTCAGCCTCACCGTGCGCGCACAACCGGCATCCGCTTGCGGCAAAGACACGGTCACGCTCTGCCCGGACTTTACAAACCCTGCGCCGTAAACGGCCGACGCACCAGCGATAAGCATCGCCGCGATGAATATTTTCGCTTTATTCATTTTATATAAGTAGTATTGCTGTTTATTCTGCAAAGATACGCATAAGTATCCAATCGACGGGATACGCCGGATACTTTTTACAACTTGCGGGAAACCAGACCGATTGCGGATGCAAGGAGCAGTATAAACAGCAGCATGGATAAGATAGGCTTGCATTGCTCCGATAATGAAACACTATTGCATTGCGGCAACATGCAAACACAAGAGTGACAAAAAACACGAATGCCGAACCGCCTGAACATGAAGGTTTCATGACTTCATGCTTAAATGATTTGCGGCCGGCATGCTTCCGGCCGCAAACCCATATAAACCAATGGGAGAGGTGGCGCGGCGCAGCCAGTCGGCCTCTTCCGCCTCAAGAAACGGCGACAGAGTACCGAACACACGGGCATGATAATCATCGAGCCAACGTTTTTCCTCGTCGGTGAGCATTTCCGATATAATCGGCGCGGTATCTATCGGGCATAGGGTGAGCGGCTCGAATTGCAGGAAGCGCCCGAAGCCTGTCTCCATATAAGGGACGACTATCAGCGTGTTCTCTATCCGCACACCGAAGCGGCCGGCAATATATATACCCGGCTCATCGGTGACGGTCATTCCGGGAAGCAACGGTGCCGGCCGCCACTCCATCCTTATCTGGTGCGGTCCCTCGTGTACGTTGAGATAAGAGCCCACTCCGTGTCCCGTACCGTGCATGAAGTTCATGCCCTCGCGCCACATCGCGGCACGGGCCACGGCATCGAGCTGCGTGCCGGCGGCACCGTGAGGGAACTTCAGCATAGAGAGGGCAATGTGACCTTTGAGCACGAGCGTATACACACGGCGCTGTTCATCGTCGACAGGCCCGAGCGCGACGGTACGCGTAATGTCTGTCGTACCGTCGAGATAGTGTGCCCCGCTGTCGATGAGCAGCAGGCCGCGAGGTTCGAGCGGCGTATCCGTGCCTTCCGTCGGCTCGTAGTGCACAACGGCTCCATGCGCCCCGTAGGCGGCGATAGTGTCGAAAGAGAGGTCGCGGAACAAAGGCTGCGCAGACCTATATCCGGCCAACAGCCTACAGACACCAAGTTCGGTCAGACCGCCACGCTCCACCTCGGCACGCAAACGGCACAGGAATTTCACCATGGCCACGCCGTCACGAACCATGGCGCGGCGGAAGCCGTCGGCCTCTACGGCGTTCTTCACGGCTTTCATCGCCGTTATGGGCAACGCCGTGTCTATCCGCCCGTGCGTGCGCACGCTATTATATAACGTATGGCTCGTCAGCGAACCGTCCATGAGTATATTGTACTCACCGTATGCCCTAAGTGCCGATGTTATGTCGCCATACTCCCTCAACTCAACACCACAGGTTTCGAGATAGGCGGCCACACCGTCTGTTATCTTCCTGCTGTCGACAAACAGCACTGCCGACACATGGGTGACAAGCAGGTACGACACGAAAACGGGATTGCAGTGTACATCGGTTCCACGCAGATTGAGCGTCCATGCGATATCGTCGAGCGACGACACGAGCATGCCCTCGGCGTGACGCTCACGCATGGCGGCACGCACACGTGCGAGTTTCGACGGGCAATCCTCGCCGGCATACTCCACAGGATGAAGCTCGACAGGGGCGAGAGGAGCCTCGGGGCGGTCTTTCCATATCAAGGCGAGAGGGTCGAAATTGGTGCGCAGCGTCAGCCCGCCGTTGGCTCTCAACCCGGCTCTCAGGGTGTCGACATCCGCCGCCGGACATGTCATGCCGTCGATGCCGACCTCGGTCGTGTCGCTCACGGCGAGCTTACGCCCAAGCCATTCGGCGATGGTGGGAGTGCCCTCCACCCGCTCTTTCATCAACACGAACTCCGTGCCGGCAAGCTGTTCGCCCGCAGCGAGGAAGTAGCGTGAGTCTGTCCACAGCGCGGCCTCACTCATCGTGACCACCGCCGTGCCGGCCGAGCCGTCGAACCCGCTGATAAACTCCCGGCCTTTCCACCTGTCGGGCACATACTCGCCGCAATGCGGGTCGGTACTCGGAAAGATGAATGCCGCCAAACGCTCGCGGCGCATCACCTCACGCAAATCGGAGAGACGCGAGGCTATTGTGTCTTTTGTTGTATCTGACATATCGATAAATTATATAAATGCTTCTTATCCCGTTGTTTGCCGCTTATGATAATCTTTACTCTAAAAATGACAAATATACGGATATTCCCGCTAATGACAAAACAAAAAGGCATATTTGACAAAAGAAAACAATATCATTGAAAAAAGGAATTAAAAATACAAACAGGGAAGCCTGTAGAAAAACGCAAGGAATTTGAATAACGGATATCATATTGACTCTGAGCGGCAAGTAATCATACATCTCCATTTAAACCCTGCGGACCAACGGCTTCCCATTCACTTTATGCAAACCTCAGATAGCAATAACAATTGAAAGACAATGCCGGAAACCGGCAAAAGACACCGTTTATAGATTAATAACAATTTAAAATAAGCCGCAGATTAACGCTATTAGCATTTTTTTGCTAACTTTGCGGTGCTTTTACGCACAAGCGAAACATTGAATAATTAAAATACAACAAGAGATTATGGCATTTTTAACTAACGAAAAACTGACAATCGTCGGCGCTGCCGGCATGATTGGCTCAAACATGGTTCAGACAGCCCTGATGATGGGTCTGACAAGTGAAATCTGTCTCTACGACGTGTTCTCACCCGAAGGCGTGGCCGAGGAAATGCGCCAGTGCGGTTTCGGTGACGTGAAAATCACGGCCACCACAGATGTCAAAGAGGCTCTGACAAACGCCAAATACATCATATCTTCGGGCGGCGCTCCCCGCAAAGAGGGAATGACACGCGAGGATCTGCTGGCCGGCAACTGCAAGATTGCGGAGGAACTGGGCAAGAACATCAAGGCATACTGCCCCGACGTGAAGCACGTGGTAATCATATTCAACCCCGCCGACCTGACCGGTCTGGTGACACTGCTTTACTCAGGATTGAAACCGGGTCAGGTGACAACTCTCGCAGCGCTCGACACCACACGCTTGCAAAGTGCCCTGGCAAAGAAGTTCGGAGTGATGCAGACCGAAATCACCGGCTGCGCGACATACGGCGGACACGGCGAGCAGATGGCGGTGTTCGGCAGCCATGTGAAAGTGGCAGGCCGCAACCTGACAGACATCATCGGCACTGACGAGTTCACAGCCGAGGAATGGGAGCAGATGAAGAAAGACGTGACACAGGGCGGAGCCGCAATCATCAAGCTGCGCGGCCGCTCTTCGTTCCAGAGTCCTTCTTACCTGTCTGTCGAGATGATTCGCTCGGCAATGGGTGGCGAGGCTTTCCGCTTCCCCGCAGGAACATACGTGAACACAGGCAAGTACAATAACATCATGATGGCGATGGACACGACCATCGACGCAGACGGTTGCCACTACAACGTGCCGCAGGGAACAGACGAGGAGAACGCCAAACTCGACGCAAGCTATGAGCACCTCTGCAAGATGCGCGACGAGCTGGTTACATTGAACATCGTTCCGGCTATCAGCGAGTGGAGCAAGATCAACCCGAATCTGTAAGTCAAATAATAACCGAAATCGGGGCGCTTCTGTTTGAAGCGCCCCGATTTCGGTTATTGGGAAATAAAAAAAGCACCGGTCACAACCTCTCCATAAACTTCTCCCTGTCTACGATGAAGCGCAGGTGGGTGCCCTCTCCTATCACTGTTCCGTCTTCCTGAACGGCTTTTACATTAAAGTACAGCTTCCGGCCGTCTATCTTTTCAAGAGTGGCCGTGCCTTCGATAACGGCTCCGATCGGTGTCGGTTTAAGATGAGACACATCGATATGGCCGCCGACAGTGGTGCTGCCGTCGGGCAATTCGGTCGCCACGGCGACCATTGCAGCATTCTCCAACAATATAGCCATACGTGGAGTGGCAAGCACAGGCAGGTCGCCTGAGCCCAAAGCGACAGCTGTATCACAGTTGGCAACAATGATACGGCTCGTGTGAGTTAATCCTTTTTCAAGCATGGTTAAATTCGTTTTATGTTCAACTTAATATCAATCTACTATCAATAACCGTAAAAAATAATCCGTGAGCATGTTGTTATCCCATCAAAAAGAAAGTAAACCGAATGCGAGGAAAACCCGATTCAATTCAATCGCTATGCCCGCCAGCCTGTGCAGACGGGCAACCTGTATTCTGCAAAGATAACACAAAAACATTCAAAAGACGACCTCAAAACGCTAAAAGCACAAAAAATAATGATTTATCGGCATAAAAAGACGTAACTTTGCAGGGTAAGACACAACACCAATGAAAAAGAAATTCAACATAGAAGTGCCTGGAGGAGCCAACAGGGTGTTGCTGCACACATGTTGCGCGCCATGCTCGTCGGCGATAATAGAATGCATGATGCAGCACGGAATCACCCCCGTGATATACTATTGCAATCCCAACATATATCCTATTGAGGAGTATATCGCCAGAAAAGACGAATGCACACGATATTCACAGGCGCTGGGTCTCGAAATAGTGGATGCCGACTATGACCATGCGGCATGGCTAAGAGAGATGGGCGGAATGGAAAACGAGCCGGAAAGGGGAGGTCGTTGCCTGCTGTGCTTCAAAGCACGCCTGCTCGATACGGCAAGATATGCCCATGAGCATGGGCTGGGCGTGATAACCACGACACTGGCATCGAGCCGGTGGAAGAGCCTCGAACAGATCAACGAGGCCGGACGCGAGGCCACGGCAGCATATCCCGACGTGACATTCTGGGAGCAGAACTGGCGCAAGGGCGGACTGAGCGAACGACGCGCGGCTATAATCAAAGAGTATGACTTTTATAATCAACAGTACTGCGGATGCGAGTTCAGCATGCGCAGCAACCCCAACATATCGAAACCGGAACCGTGACGCGGAGAGCTTAAAATTATAATACACCAAATATATGGCACTGATAAAATCAATAAAAGGCCTCACTCCGAAGTGGGGAAAAGACTGTTATTTCAGCGAGAACGCCACTATCGTGGGCGAAGTGACAATGGGCGACGAGTGTTCCGTATGGTTTAACGCCGTGGTCAGAGGCGATGTGGCTCCGATAACGATGGGCAACGGAGTCAATGTCCAGGACGGAGCGTGCATACATGTGACCAACACCACTGGCCCGACGCATATCGGCAACCGCGTATCCATCGGGCATAATGCCACCGTACACGCATGTACGATCCACGACGGAGCGCTCGTAGGGATGGGAGCCACGCTTCTCGATCACTGCGAGATAGGAGAAGGAGCGGTGGTTGCGGCAGGCGCGCTCGTGCTGCAAGGCACGAAAATCGGGGCTCACGAGATATGGGGCGGCGTTCCGGCAAAGTATATCAAGACCACAAGACCCGACCAGGCAGAAAGTTTCTCAGCCCATTACATAGAGTATTCGAAGTGGTATCTGAACGAGATGGATTGTGATTATGATTGTGACGGGGATTCCGCCGCTAAGTGACGCGGCTTATGTCATTGAGTGAAAAAGAGCATATTGCAAAGCAATACTTGCTTGTATCGTAAAGTGAGAAACTTATAACGTAAAATGATACAACCAATATTGCTTTACACAACAGCATAGTGAATGTTCCGGAAAGAAAACGGGTTGCCTTACCACAGGCAACCCGTTATATCGTCATATACAATTAGCAAACAAACGGGTCATAACCCGATATTCTTGACTCAGATAGCGTCCAGTATCTTTTCCGTAGCCCCGGTGCATGAGGCCACATAGTCGCCGGCAGCCTTGCCCGCACAGGCCAGTGCCTTGCCGTCTGTCATCATGCGTGTCATTATACGGTCAAAATCGTCTTTCGAGGATATTTCAAAGCCGCCGTTGGCAGCCTTCAGCCCCTGAGCCTCTATGAAACGTCCGTTGTTCGGACCGAAGACCACAGGTATGTTCCATACCGCCGCTTCAAGGACATTGTGTATTCCTACGCCGAACCCGCCGCCAACGTATGCCACATCGCCATAGCGGTATATGCTCGACAGCAGTCCGTAGCAGTCTATTATAAGGCAATCGGCGCGCCGTGCCTCATCGGGCGTGACCTGAGTATAACGCACCACACGGCCATCCAACTTATCGGCAATCTGCCGTAAGTGCTCTTCCGCAACCACATGTGGCGCTATGACCAGCTTCCAATCCTTGTGACTGTTGAAGAACGGTATGAAAATATCCTCGTCGGGAGCCCAACTCGAACCGGCGACAAACACCTTGCCGTCGCCCTTGAACGCCTCTACGACAGGCAGGTCCTTGGCCTGCTCACGGATGCTCAGCACCCTGTCGAAACGAGTATCGCCCGTAACAGTGACATCGGTGATGCCTATCTTGGCCAAAAGCTCACGGCTGACATCGTTCTGTACATAGAAACGGGTGAAGCACCTCAACACCTTCGCATACTCACGGGCATACCAACGGAAGAAAATCTGATCCGGGCGGAACACGCTCGATACGCTGTATACCGGCACTCCGCGATGTTTGAGGATGTGAAGATAGTTGTACCAGAACTCATACTTTATGAAAAACACCTTCACCGGACGCACAAGACGCAGAAAACGGCGGGCATTGAAAAGCGTGTCAAGCGGCAGATAGCAGATGATATCCGCCCCGTCGTAGTCTTTCCGCACTTCATATCCTGATGGAGAGAAGAACGTAAGCAGTATCTTATACTCCGGATGCAGCTTGCGCAACCGCTCCATGAGCGGCCGTCCCTGCTCGAACTCGCCGAGAGAGGCGGCATGAAACCACACATAACTTGCCTCGGGGTCGACCTCACGGCGCAACTTGTCGAAAGCGGCACGCTCTCCGCGCCACATCGTACGCACCTTCTTGTCGAACAAAGCGGCTATCGCCACTCCCAGAAGATACAAGTATATCGCTATATTATACATCAGCCAAGCACTTCGATTGCACGTTTCATCCGGGCTATCGTCTCATCCTTACCGAGGAAAGCCGATATGTCGAACATTCCGGGACCCTTGCCCTCTCCCACGAGGGTGAGCCGCCAGGCATTCATTATGTTGCCGAGCTTATAGTCCTTGCTTTCTATCCACCGTTCGACCACACTCTCCTGGTTCTCCACCGAGAAGTCGTCCAGTCCGGAGAGCACATCCGCAAGCTCGGTCATCACGGCCGCTGAGTCTTCCTTCCAGCGCTTCTTGCGTGTTTTCTCGTCATACTCCGTGGGAGCTACGAAGAAGAAAGAGCACAGCGGCCACAGCTCGCTGACAAAGCTGACACGGTCTTTCATCATGGCGACGACGGCAGTGATACGCTCGACCGGCTCGTCAATACCGTGCTCACGAACTATCGGCGCAAATGCCTCGGCTATCTCGCCGGCACTCTTGCGCAGTATATATTCGTGGTTGAACCACATTCCTTTCTGATAATCGAAGCGTGCTCCGGCCTTGCTGCACTTGGATATGTCGAACAGCGACACGAGCTCTTCGAGACTGTATATCTCCCGTTCGGTGCCGGGATTCCATCCGAGGAAAGCGAGGAAGTTGATAACCGCCTCGGGAAAATAGCCGCTTTCACGGAAGCCCGCAGACACATCGCCCGTCTTCGGGTCGTGCCATTCAAGCGGAAAGACCGGAAACCCGAGCCTGTCGCCGTCGCGCTTGCTGAGCTTACCCTTGCCTTCCGGTTTGAGCAGGAGCGGCAAATGGGCGAAACGCGGCATGGTATCTGTCCATCCGAAAGCCTCGTAGAGCAGCACATGGAGCGGCGCGCTGGGCAGCCACTCCTCTCCGCGGATGACATGCGTGACCTCCATCAGATGGTCGTCCACTATGTTTGCCAGATGATACGTAGGCAACTCGTCAGCGCTTTTGTAAAGCACCTTATCGTCGAGAATGTCGCTCATTATCCTCACATCGCCCCTGATGAGGTCGTCCACGTGTACGGCCTTGCCCGGTTCGATAAGGAAACGCACCACATACTGATGCCCGTCGGCTATCAGCCTGTCCACCTCTTCTTTCGTCATGGTCAGCGAGTTGCGCATCTGCATGCGGGTATGGGCGTCATACTGGAAATTATCTGTCTCCTTACGCTTGGCTTCCAGCTCCTCGGGGGTGTCGAAAGCTATGTATGCCTTGCCCCCGTCAAGCAGTTGCCTCACATATTCCTTATATATGCCGCGCCGCTCGCTCTGGCGATACGGGCCGTGACTGCCTCCGAAAGACACACCCTCGTCAAAATTGATGCCGAGCCAACGGAACGACTCTATGATATACTCCTCGGCTCCGGGAACGAAGCGGTTGGAGTCGGTATCTTCTATTCTGAAAATAAATTCGCCGCCGTGCTTTCTGGCGAAGAGGTAATTATACAGCGCGGTGCGTACACCGCCGATATGCAATGCCCCGGTAGGACTCGGTGCGAAACGCACCCTTACTTTTCTTTCTGCCATTTGTTAATATACTTAAAGACAAGTAGATATTTTTTGCAAAATTACACTTTTTTTTTCATTTATATCCCTTTTTACCTTTTTTTCACCGCCGACGGCTGTTTTTGGGCTTCCCGAAAGTGCCACGCCGACACGTCGCCTACTACTTGGCCGGCGGATAGCTTACCCTCGTGTGGTACATGGTCTTCAACTTGTCTATCATCACCGTCTTGGCGTATGCTATGTCTCTGAACGTTATCGGGCACTCACGGAAATAGCCGTCGGCCAGCTGTCCGTCCACAAGGCGGTTCACAAGGTCGCGTATCGACTTCTCGGTATAGTCGGGCAACGAGCGCGACGCGGCCTCGACGGTGTCCGCCATCATCAGTATGGCCTGCTCCTTGGTGAACGGGTTGGGGCCGATATAAGTGAACAGCAGTTCGTCCACGTCGGTGCCCGGGTTCTCATTCTTGTATTTCATGTAGAAATACTTGGCCTTTCCGAGTCCGTGATGGGTGCTGATAAACTCCTTTATCACTGCCGGAAGGTTGGCTTTCTCGGCCATTTTCAGTCCCTCCGTCACATGGCTGATGATGACCTGCGCGCTCTCTATGCACGACATGTTGTTGTGCGGGTTCACTCCCGACTGGTTTTCCGTGAAGTATATCGGGTTGGACATCTTTCCTATGTCATGATACAGCGCGCCGGTACGCACGAGCTGGCTCTTGGCCCCGATCTTGTTTGCCACGGCGGCGGCCAGGTTTCCCACCATTATAGAGTGCTGGAAGGTGCCGGGAGCCACCTCGCTCAATTTCCGCAGCAGCGCGTTGTTTGTGTTGGACAGCTCTATCAGCGTGATGTCTGACGTGAAACCGAATGTCTTCTCAATGAGATAGAGCAGCGGATAAGCGAAGAGCAGCATGATGCTGTTCACTATTATATAATTATACGTACTCGCGTCGAAGTCGCTCAGCGCGGATGCCCGTATGAGATCGAAAGCGGCGTTGACGGCCATGCACACCACACCGACCAGCAGGGCCGTCTTGAACAGTTGCGAGCGATACTCCAACTGACGCAGCGAGTAGATGGCGGCAAGCCCCGCCAGAGACTGCACCACGACAAACTCAAACTGGTATTGCAGCATGCAGGCGCATATCATCACCATCGTGAAGTGGGTGATGAAGGCCGTGCGGGAGTCCATGAACACACGGACGAACACCGCCACCATGGCGTATGGCAGTATGTAGACATGCCCTATGTTATTGCGCACCAAAACCGACGTGAGCAAGACGAACACCAATATCAGCGAGTAGAGCATCGCTATGCTCCTCGGCTTCTCGAAATAGTCTTTGCGGAAAAGCGTGAGATATATAGTGAAGCACACAAGGAAGAGAGCGGCGTATATGGTCTCACCCATCATTGTGAGCCTCATCTGCACCGTGTTGCGGTTCCGTTTCTCGGTTTCGAGCTTGAAAGATTCGAGTATACGGTATACGTCTTCACTCACTATATCGCCCCGACCGATTATTTTCTGACCTTTCTGCACCATTCCGCTGGCCAGCGGAATGGTGTTGAGCATATCTGCCAGACTGGCATCGCTGCGCTCCTTGTCATACACCAGGTTGGGCACGATATACGAGTTGAGGTTGCAACGCTGCAACGCCTGCTTATGGGACGACAACGTCTTGTCGAGGAAGAGCTGCTCGTATGCCGTCTTCTCGGAGTATACGTCCCTCAGCCTCACGGCTACCGCATTCTTTCCGTTCACCACCCTTATCACCCTGAGTGTGTCATCGCCGAGATTGGCGTATGCCGACGAGCTGATTATCCCGCGACGGTAAATATTGTGCAGGCGGTTGGCTATGATACTGATGAAATCGTCCGTCAGGCCGGGTATGCCGTCGGAGTAGTCGGATACGAACTTACGCACCTGCCGGCCTTCTGCCTCCTTGTCCAAATTATAATAAGGCTCATACTGCCGCATCAGACTGTCGCGCTCGTGCTTCACCGTTTCCTTCGACTTGTATATCGGGAAATCAAACGGAGCGGTGAGATCACCGTATCTCCACGGCCGCCCCTGCTCCGCATAGAAGTTGGCCGCACTGTCGCCGGGCATCGCCCAAACAGTCAGCACCACGGCGCCCACGACAATAGCCACACGCATAAAGATGCTGCGCAATGTCAAGTCGTATCTAAGTCTGAAATTACTCATAAGTATATTGAAATATGTGCTTATAAGGTGCGAAGATAAATAAAAAAAACGACATACACCGGATGAGCGGTGATTTTTTAGAGTTTTGCACGGGCACATAGCATCACGGATGGCAAAACGACCGAACCTGTCGAAAAAACGCCGGCCATCAACAATATTTACAAATTGCCTCTCATATTTCGCCTGTTTCAAAATTAAAAGCCAAAGGCCGGAAATAAGCGAATTATGAGCCGTTTTTCGCAAGTGCCTGTGCGTCAGATCAATACGCCTACCACACCCACATCCCTCTACCAAACTCACCCCAACTACCCTCACTATTTTTTCCATTCAGCGTCCCGTTGCCTTCCATTTAGACGCTGAACGCAAGCCAACGGGACGCTGAACGCAACGCGATTAGCAACCAAACACACTCCAACGGGCACCCCGTTGCGGAAAAACACCGCTTTTCGTCTATGGCGAAAAGCGGCATATCGCATTGCATATAGCGGTGAGTATCGCCTTCGTTTTCTATTTCGATGAAAAAAGAAACGTTAAATCCGTGACTTTATCATTACATTTCAAAGAATAAAGAAAGTGGGAAAGCAAAAAAATCAAGACTGCGATTAAATACAGTTTTACGTCTCTAAACGTTATTATCCGATTGTTAATCGGAAATCGCATAATAGTTAATTAACTTTAATTAAACACCTATTTTAAGGAAATAAAGAACAATATATTTACCTTTGCAACCAATTTTAAAGTATATTTGTAATGAAAACGTTAAAAATCGCTTTTATCGCCACACTGATGGCGGTGACAGAGACCGTAATGGCAGGCGGACTGCTGACAAACACCAACCAAAACGTGGCATTCCTGAGAAATCCGGCACGCGACGCGGCAATAGGCATCGACGGAGTATACAGCAACCCGGCGGGTGTGGTATTCCTCGGTGAGGGCATCCATCTGTCGCTCAACTTGCAGAATGCCCACCAGACGAGAAAAATAAAGACAGGCTTCCCGCTCTTCGCATATAACATGAAAAATCCGGGCAGCATGGTGCATGAATTTGAAGGAAAGGCAGATGCCCCCATAATACCTTCGCTGCAAGCGGCATACAACAAAGGCAAGTGGAGCTTCCAGTTCGGTTTCGCAATCACCGGCGGCGGCGGGAAATGTGAGTTCGACAACGGTCTCGGCTCTTTCGAGCAGGTGGTTGCCGGAGTGACAACATATAAGAATGCGGTGAACGGGATGTATCAGGCTTTGGGCGCACTGGGTATCCCCGACATGGCCGGCCACAGCATGGGAAACGACTATCAGTATGACTCCTACATGCGCGGACGCCAATATTACTACGGTTTCACGCTCGGAGCGGCATACAAGGTGACGGACAACCTGTCGGTATACGGAGGCGTACGCATGCTCTACGGCTCGGCAAACTACTACGGATACGTAAAGAACATAGGCATTGAGCATATCGACAACGGAACGTCGGGCATGGTATCGGCGACAGAGCACTTCGGTGACCTCACATCGCGACTGCTGCAATACGCCGGCATGATGGAGGGAACCGGCAACACACAGGCAGCAGCAGGACTGAAACAGGCTGCCGCACAGACGGGTGCCCTCGCCGCGGCCACGCAAGACATCGAACTGAACTGTGACCAGACAGGCTGGGGCGTGGCTCCGATTATCGGCATCGACTACAAAGCCGGCAAGCTGAACCTTGCGGCGAAATATGAGTTCAAGACCCGCATGCGCCTCGAAAACAAGTCGGCAAACAGCGCAAGCGCAAAGGGAATAGCTCTGCTCGACAAATATGCCGACGGCAACACAGTGGCCGAAGACACACCGGCGCTGCTCGCCGTGGGCGCACAATATGAGTTCACGCCGAAGTTCAGGGTAATGGCCGGATGGCATCACTACTTCGACGCAGACACAAAACAATACACCAAAGACATGCTCGGCGACAGCAACGAGTATCTCTTCGGAGCGGAATACGACATCTGCAAGCGTGTGCAGGTGAGCGCTGGAATGCAGCGCACGGCATACGACATGAAAGACGCGGGCATGAACGACATCAGTTTCAACGTAAGCTCATACTCATACGGACTCGGCATAGGCTTCAACGTAAATGAGAAAGTGAAATTGAACGCCGCATGGTTCCAGACTCTATACGACGACTACGACATGTCGACAGGCACGGCACCGGCCATGACTACAAACTCATTTACACGCACAAACCGTGTGATTGGTCTCGGAGTGGACATTAAATTATAATCATTCTTCCTATATTTAAAGCGGAAAGGGCACCCGGTGGGTGCCCTTTCCGCTTTAAATATAGAGATATTCTTGGAGAAAATTATCTTCTGTTTCCTTTGCATATACATACTTTATGTTGGTAATCTCACTCCCCGCTACACACTCCTCCCTCCTCGAAATCCCGCTTACACTCCTCGAAAGTACACTTCTCACCCCGGATCCACATCGAAATATATCTGCAATGAGGCATAACGCTTGTCCGTGATGAGGCGTTCTTGCGCCATCAGAAGATAGCGGCGCACCTCACGGCGGTCTATGCCGGGTTCGAGTTTGAGCACTATTTTCCTTATGTTCAGCGTCTTCACCTTCGCCACCGCAGGTTTGTCGGGACCAAGCACACGGTCGGCAAACCACGAGCGCAGCAGGCTTCCGAGTTCTATTGAGGCAGTGTTCACCGTATCATCGTTGCGGTGTTTCAGGTATATGTATATAAGATTGCGAAACGGCGGATAGCGGAATGCCGTGCGCTCCGACTTCAGGTCGGCATATAGAGAGGCGTAATCGTTGTTCACCACCTGACCTATCAACGGCACGTCGGGACTCTTGGTTTGCAGGATCACAAGCCCGCGGCGCCCGCGACGGCCGGCCCGCCCGGCCACCTGCGCCATCATCATATATGCCTGCTCGTAGGCGCGGAAATCGGGATAGTTCATCATCGAGTCGGCATCGAGTATGCCGACGACACTGACCCGACCGAAATCAAGACCTTTGCTTATCATCTGCGTGCCTACAAGAATATTGGTCTTGCCGGCCGAAAAATCACTTATTATCCTGCCGTAAGCGTTACGTGTGCGGGTGGTGTCGAGGTCCATGCGCGCAACACGTGCCTCGGGAAAAATCTCACGGATTGTATCCTCAATCTTCTCTGTGCCCGCTCCACGGCTTTTCAACTCTGTGTTTCCGCATGCCGGACACTCGTGAGGCACGGTGTACGTAAACCCGCAGTAATGACAGGTGAGGGTGTTCATGTTGCGGTGAAACGTCAGACTCACGTCACAGTGCTCGCAACGGGGCACCCACCCGCATTGCCTGCACTCTATCATCGGCGCAAACCCGCGGCGGTTCTGGAACAATATGGCCTGCTCTCCCCGCTCTATAGCCTCCCGTATTCTCGTCAAAAGCAACGGAGAGAAAGGGCCTCTCATCATTTTCCGGTGGCGCAGGTCTTTCACGTCGACCACCTGTATCTCGGGAAGCTCCACCCCCTTGTATCTCTCGGTGAGCGACACATAGCCATACTTGCCGGTGACCGTGGCGTTATGGTATGTCTCCATGCAGGGAGTGGCGGTGCCCAGCAGAGTTTTCGCCCCCATGGCGTGGGCAAGCATGATGGCCGTGCTGCGGGCATGATAGCGTGGAGCTGGGTCCTGCTGCTTGTAGCTGCTCTCGTGCTCCTCGTCCACTATCACCAGACCGAGACGGCTGAAAGGCAGCAAGACGGCCGAACGGGCTCCGAGAATTATATCGTATGGAGCCGCCGACAACTGTTTTTTCCATATCTCCACCCGCTCGGCGTCGGAGTATTTAGAGTGATATATGCCGAGACGACTGCCGAAAACACTGCGCAGACGCTCCATAATCTGCACCGTCAAGGCTATCTCGGGCAACAGATAAAGCACCTGCCGGCCACTGTCTATCTGCTGTTGTATGAGGTGTATGTATATCTCTGTCTTGCCGCTCGACGTCACTCCGTGCAGCAAGGTCACGTCTTTCTGAAGAAAAGAAAGCACTATATTGTCGTAAGCATCCCGCTGCGGGCCGCTCAGGGGCTTTATTCTCTCTGGATGCGGGATGCCGCCGCTGTTGAGGCGCCCCACCTCTCGCTCGTATGTCTCAAGCACACCGCGCTTCACCAGAGCCGTGACTGCCGAGACGTCCGTATGCGCCGAGTTCATAAGCTCCTCACGGGTGATTTCGGCCGGCACGGCAGGCAGCGTATCTCCGGCGGCATCCTCGCCGTAAGCGAGCGATACATATTCGGTCAACGCACGGCGCTGCTTGTCGGCACGGCGAAGCATATCGAATGCGGCATGCAGCGCACGGGCGGTGCTGAACCGGGGAGTGAGGCGCACATAGAGTTCTTTTCGGGGCTTATAACCGTCTTCAGCCTTCAAGCCCGACGGCAAAGCGGCTTTGTAAACCTCTCCGACAGGCGACATATAGTAATCGGATATCCAACGCCAGAGGCCGTATTGCCCTTCCGTCACCACCGTCTCTGCATCGAGCGCCCGCATGATGGGCTTCACCTTATAGCCCTGCGGAGCGTCGCCATGCACCCGGACCACGACACCGACGTGTATCTTGGTCTTTCCAAACGGCACAGCCACACGCACGCCGAAACGCACCTGCGCCGCAAGTCCTTCCGGCACGGAGTAAGTGAAAAGCCCGTCGAGAGGCAACGGCAATATTATATCTGCGTAAATCATGACCTGATGTCTTGTCGGGAGCATACGGAAACATGCGACACCACGAATGCTTCACGCTCCGTTCGCATATCTGAAAATCCCCGTTACGATATGCAAAGGTAAGCATTTGGCGGTAAAGAACCAAAGGCACGGACACTGAAGTTAGTATCACGGCAATATGAACAGACGCAAGCCGACGCTACTCATAGCTTGCCGGCCACAGACATGACATTTGCCGGAGCACGGCCTCCGTCAAGTTCGGCTTTCATATAGTCCATGTAAGGAGCGGCATGGGAGAAAAAGCGGTGATATCCCGAGCATAAATAGTTCAGTCCGGGATTGCCGTAACGGTCGCGGACAAATCGGTTTTTAGGACACTCGCCATTGCAGGCGAAAAGGAAACCGCACTCACGGCACTGCCGGGGAAGCGACAGCCGCTTGGCGTTGCCGAAAGCAATCTGCCTCTGTCCGTACATCATCGAGGTAATGGTATCGCGACGTATGTTGCCGAGCTTATAATCGGGAAACACGAAATGGTCGCAACTATAAAGATCGCCGTTATGCTCCAAGGCGGCGGAATGGCCGCACACCGGTGCCAACGAGCATATTCCGGGCGGTACCCCCGCCCAGTTTGCAAGCGTAGCATCGAACAATTGAACAAAGATCTCACCCACATCGGCACGCAGCCACTCGTCAAAAAGCCAGCAGAGAAAACGTCCCCACTGCCCCGCCGATACGGAAGCGCTTGTCATCATGCCGCCTTCCACCGTGCCGGGCATCAAAGAATGGGTGCAGTCCATACGCTCAACGACAGGCGTAAACTGCAAGAAACGGCACCCGATGCTCTTGAAAAAGCGATAGAACTCTACCGGACAATCGGCGTTCTGACTGTTGACCACGGCCATCGCGTTCCACTCCACACCGTGTTTTTCAAGCAGATCGATGCCTCGCAGCACCCTGTCGAACGACGCGCCGCGCATCGGTTCATGAAAACGCCGTGGACCATCGATCGATATTCCCACGAGAAAACCGTTGTCCCTGAAAAAGCGGCACCACTCATCGTTGAGCAACGTGCCGTTGGTCTGGATGCAATTGTCTGTCCGGCGGCCGCCGGCATAGCGCCGTTGCATCTCCAACGCTTTCTCATAGAAAGACAACGGCCGCAGCAACGGCTCACCGCCATGCCACGTGAAAAGCACCTCCGGCATGGCCTGAGCCTCTATATACTGCCTGGTGAAAAGGTCGAGAAGGTCGTCCGACATGCAAAAATCGGCCGTTTCATCGTACATTTTCTTCTTTTCGAGATAATAACAATAGCTGCATGAAAGGTTGCACCGAGAGCCGGTCGGCTTCGCCATCACATAAAACGGACGGGAGAATGGTTGCAGTATGCTCATCGTTCAATACTCTATATAAGGTTTAAGGCGTTTTATCGCATCCTCGGTAAAGTCGCGATGAAGGCTCAAATCATCGATACTCGACAGCGTTCCGTGCAAACGTCGGTAGTCGACAATGGCTTTCGCACGGAAATATCCAATATAAGGATGACGCTTTAAACGGGTAAGCGTGCTTTTGTTGACATTCAGTTTTGCCACATCCTGACTGCCGATAATGAAGAAACGCTTCGATTCGGACGGGAAACCGTCGATTTCATCGAGCTGGTCAATGCTTAGATATCCTCCGAGCCGCTCACGGTAATCCACTATCGCACGGGCAAAGCCGCTTCCGATACCCGGCACCCGTTTCAACTGCGATGTGTCGGAGCTGTTCAATACGATACGTTCCGACTCGCCGATCTTAACCGGATATCTCACGGTGTCACGCACGTATCGCTCCGCTTCGACAAGCGTGGAAGCGGGATTATAGTCGGGAGAAATGCGGATATAAGGTTTTAGAGCTTTATATTGGGCCACCGTCAGACCGTAAAGACGGGCGAAATCCGATGCCTTGCGATATATTCCGCCTTTCGCTCTGTACTTATATATATTGCGAACCTGCCACGGTTGTAGTCCGAGACGCAACAGAGCGGTGCTGTCGGCGGTATTGGGATCGAAGAAAAATAGTTCGGTTTTCCGACATTCAACGGCATAATACTCTCCATCCTGCCGGTAACAACTATCATTTTGCCGATGAAACCGCCCGTTTTCGATGCCGGGTACACTTTTTACACACCCCGCCTCACCACTGCCGGCATCGGATACACTTTTTACACTGCTTCCGCTATCATCCGATAAAACCGCCGTTTCCCGCAAACCGGACGCCAAACGATTGTCATTTCCCATGAAAACCACAACAGCCAATCCGACCGCCGCAACGACAATAAGCCCCAACAGCGACTTACGGTCTGACTTATTATAATATGGCTTCAACCGCATTTTCATTTGTCAGGAACAAGCGACTATATCCGTCATCCACCCGCAACTATATAAGTCCGAACTGATTGAGGAATATTATGACTATGCACACGGGGCATACATACTTCACGCAGAACAGATATATGTGGAAGAAACGGGTACGCAATGTACCGTTGTTGGTGTATTCGTCGCGTACTATCTTGTGAGGTACAAACCAACCGACAAACAGGCAGGTGAGGAAACCGCCGACCGGAAGGAATATCTGGCCTGTGACGAAATCGAAGAGTTCGAACAACGGCATGCCGAACAACTGCAAACCGTCGAACCGTCCGAGCGATAGCGAGCAGAAAACGCCTATCACCGAGCATGCCATCGTGACGAAAAGAGCGGCCTGCCTTCGTGAGATGTGAAACTCCTCGTGGAAAAACGCCGTGCTTACCTCATGCAAGGAGATAAGCGACGTGAGGGCCGCAAGCGCCAGAAGGCCATAAAACAGCAACGACACCACATAACCGACGGCAGGCATCGCCGCAAAAGCCTGATGGAAGACATTGGGCAGCGTGATGAATATCAGCGACGGGCCGGAATCAGGATTTACCCCAACGGAAAACGCAGCGGGAAATATCATAAGGCCGGCGAGAATGGCAACCATACTGTCTATAATCCCTATCTGTATGGCGGAACGCGGCAAATCGGTGTGCCTGCTGAAATAAGACGCATACGTGCATACACAACCCATGGCTATGCTGAGAGAATAAAACGCCTGACCGAGAGCACTGAAAAAGACATCCGCATTCAGCTTGGCCAGGTCGGGCTTGAAAAGAAACGCGATACCAGCCTCCGCTCCCGGCAGCGTACATGACGCTCCGACGATGAACAGCAGGAGGATGAACAGCGTGGGCATCAGCGCCTTCGATGCCCTCTCTATTCCGTCGCGCACCCCATGGGATATTACGAAATGGGTGACAAAGAGAAACATCACCATCCAGAATATCGGTTTGACCGGATCCTGCTCGAAAGCCACAAAGTAGTCTTTTATATACTGGGTGTCGCCTTGCAGACGGCCGAGCAAGGAAGCATAGATATATTGAAGGCACCAGCCGGAGACGACCGCATAATAGCCGGTTATCAGAAAACCCGTCAGCACACCCATATATCCCACAAACCGCCATAGGGACTTACCGGCAAGCTTGCCGTAGGCACGGGCGGTGTTCGACTGTCCATGCCGTCCGATGATAAACTCGCTCACCATGCACGGTATTCCGAGCAGCAACACGCATCCCAGATACATGATTATAAACACCGCTCCACCGTTCTCGCCCGCCATATAAGGGAAGCGCCATACATTTCCGAGACCGACCGCCGAACCCGCCGTAGCAAGAATGATGCCCAGCTTGCTGCCGAATTTAGCTCTTTCCAACTGTGCCATATAGCAATTCTCTTAGTTTACAAATATTGGAATATAAAAAATTAGATTACTTGTGAGTTGCAAAAATACGGAAAAAATCTTACTTTTGTATCCTGATAATAACTTTATATGCAATATTTATATCAATTAATAAGAAAATATCCGTTTTCGGTATTGCTGATATTGGTAATCTGGTATTTATCGTTCTTCACTCCGCCAAAAACAGAACTCGACAATGTGGAGTTCATAGACAAGTGGGTACATATAATAATGTACGGCGGAACATGCGGCGTTATATGGCTCGAATACCTGCGGCGGCATCCTTCCCTGAATGCCGGCCGACTGTTTCTCATGGCGTGGCTGGCCCCGGTCATAATGAGCGGAGCCATCGAGCTGTTGCAGGAGCACTGCACAGACGGAAGGCGCAGCGGCGACTGGCTCGACCTTGCGGCAAACACCGTTGGCATCACTCTTGCGGCCCTGTTCGGTATTCTTGCGGCAAAGAAGCGCCCCAAAGACTGAACGGATACGAGCGGAGGCTTGAGTTGTAAAACCGCCGGTCGCCCGTCACCTCATCACCGATGAATTCCGGTTTGTCGAACTCCTCGTCTTCCGAGCCAAGCTCTACCTCGGCCATAACGAGTCCCGTGTTCTCTCCATAAAACTCATCCACCTCAAATGTATGCCGGCCTGCACTGACGAGATAGCGGGTCTTGTCTATCACCCCCGGCTCACACAGTTTGAAAAGTTCTTCCGCCTCACCGGCCGTGATCTCCTTCTCAAACTCATAGCGTGTCATGCCATGCCCGTCAGACGGCCCTTTGATGGTAAGATAGCCGCGGCCGTCACGGATACGCACTCTTACCGTGCGCCCGCGGCCGCTGCATATATACCCCTGTTTTATACGGCTGCTTCCCGACGCCTGACGCTTGTAGGCATCACCGCGCACAAGAAACTTGCGCTCTATTTCAAGACCACTCATGATTTGCGGCCGTCAAATTGCCGAGAATGCCACAAAACTGCACACGGCCAGCAACATGAGCACCACCGCTATCCATATTATGACTTTCCGCCCTTCTTTCTCCTGCCGTGCCCTGTATGCCGCACGGCGTGCATTGTTCTTGTTACTCATAGTTCTTTCGGTTTTTATTTTGTTATCGGATTTTTATTCATTGCATGCCGTTTGCCGCCTGTACACATCCCGATGGCACCGCACCCTTTGACTGGTCACTGCAAATAATGTGCGGACTTACAGCCTGCCGCAATGGTGTCAGACGACTTTTCACCGGCCGAATCACTGCTCATCGTTTACCGGGAACTCCATCAGATAAGCCTTGATAAACCCGTCGAGATCACCGTCCATCACGCCGTCCACATCCGTTGTCTGATAATTGGTGCGGTGGTCTTTCACCCGCCGGTCGTCAAACACGTAGCTTCGTATCTGGCTTCCCCACTCTATCTTTTTCTTTCCTGCCTCGATTTTGGCCTGTGCCTCGAGACGTTTCTTCATAGCCCGGTCATAGAGCTGCGATTTGAGCAGCCGCATGGCGTTGTTACGGTTTTCGAGCTGCTTGCGGCTTTCAGTGTTCTCGATGAGTATCTCCTCCTCTTCTCCAGTGTCGGGATCCACATACTGGTAGCGCAGGCGCACGCCGGTCTCCACCTTGTTGACGTTCTGACCTCCGGCACCGCCGCTTCGAAAGAGGTCCCAGCTCACCTTGGCCGGATCCACATATACCTCTATCGTGTCGTCGACAAGCGGCGAAACGAACACACTCGCGAAACTCGTCATCCGCTTGCCTTGTGCGTTGAAAGGCGATACCCGCACGAGGCGGTGCACTCCGTTCTCGCTTTTCAAGTATCCGTAGGCATACTCTCCACCCTCAACCTGCATGGTCACACTCTTTATTCCGGCCTCGTCGCCGTCTTGAAGGTTACTTATCGTCACCTTATGGCCGTGAGCCTCGGCCCAGCGCTGATACATGCGCATCAGCATCGACGCCCAGTCCTGGCTCTCGGTGCCGCCGGCACCGCTGTTTATCTTCAGCACCACGTCCATCGGATCTTCTTTCTGGCGGAGCATGTTTTTCAGCTCGAGACTCTCTATCGCCGCCACGGCCTTGGCGTAGTTGTCGTCCACTTCCTCCTCGGTGACCATCTCTTCCTTGTAGAAATCGAAAGCGAGCCGCAACTCATCGGCACAAGTGCGCACCTCGGCGTATCCGTCTATCCACCGTTTTATGCCCTTCACTTTCTTCATCTGCTCCTCGGCACGCTTAGGGTCTTCCCAGAAGTCGGGCGCCTGCGTGCGCAGGTCTTCCTCCTCAAACTCTATCTTTTTCCTGTCTATGTCGAGATAGCGGCGCAAGGCGTCGGCACGCTCGATAATATCTTTCAGTTGATCAGAAGTTATCATTTTCCAATATATGTGTTATGGACTATTATAAGCAAACCACCTGTTTACTCGTACATCCTGTCTATTTCTTTCTTGTAGTTCTCGGCAACGACACGACGCTTGAGCTTCAACGTGTTCGTCAGTTCGCCCCGCTCCATCGTGAAGTGATTGGGCAACAGCGTGAACCGCTTCACCTGCTCGTAGTGCGTGAGCTGCTGTTGCAGCGTGTCTATGCGCTCCATCATCATCTTTCGTATACGCTCATCTGCACAAAGGTCCTCACGGCTGCCGAAAGCGATGCCGTGCTCACGGGCATACTCTTCGAGCAGCGAATACTCGGGGATTATCAGCGCCGACACAAACTGGCGCATGTCGGCTATGACCGCTATCTGGTCTATATACTTGTCTACAAGCAGCGTGGTCTCGATCATCTGCGGAGCGATGTATTTTCCGTTTGATGTCTTGAAAAGGTCTTTTATACGCTCCTTCAAGAACAGTTCCCCGCCTTTCATGTATCCCGAGTCGCCGGTGCGGAAATACCCCTCCTCGTCGAACGACGCTTTCGTCTGGTCCTCGCGGTTGTAGTAGCCGGGAGTGATGGTAGGCCCTTTGAGCAACACTTCGCCCTCCTCGCTGATCTTCACCTTTATACTGTCTATCGGATAGCCTACCGACCCTATCGAATAGGGCTTTCCCAAGTGGTTGCAGCTCACCGTGGCCATACTCTCCGTAAGACCGTATCCCGCAAGCATGTTCAGACCGATGGAATGCACGAACTCCTCTACCTTGGGGGCTATCGCCGCTCCGGCCGTCGGGAAGATATTGGGGTGTGTAAGCCCCAGTTCCTTGCGCACAAGGCTGAATATCGTCTTGTTTATCATCTCGTATTCGAAATGCAGCGCCACCGGAGGCCGCTTGCCGCGGCTCAGATACTCGATGTTATGCTTGCGGCCTACAGCCAGCGCGTTCTTGAAAACCTTGCGCTGCACAGGGTTCGACTTCTCTATCTTTTCGAGCACTCCCGAGTACACCTTCTCCCAGAAACGGGGCACGGCGCACATGCTCGTAGGATGCGTCTCGCGCATTGACTTCTGCACCTCCTGAGGATAGGTGTTCACTATCAGCGACGCCCCCTCGCAGAGACAGAGCACAGCCCATGCCTTCTCGAATATATGGGCAAATGGCAGAAAGTTGAGCACCCGGTCGTTCTCCGTCAGCGGCACGCAGTGATGATTGGCCGTGAGCGCATGATTATACTGGCCGTGGGTCAGGATGACACCCTTACTGTCGCCCGTGGTCCCGCTTGTATACAGTATGTTGGCAATATCCTCGTCGCAGGCCTGGGCATACATATTGTCCACCTCGCTTTGGCGCGGATGCCCCCCGCCGAGTTTAAGGAAGTCTGAGAAATACATGGCGTTGGCATCATGCTCGGCAATGCGCACCTGACCGTCGAAAACAATTATGCGCTCCATCGACGGGCAGTGGGAGAACACCCGCCGTGCCTTGTCATACTGCTCCTGCTCGCCCACGAAGAGTATCCTCACCCGGGCGTCGTTTATCATGAACTGTATCTGCTGCTCACTGCTCGTGGCGTAGAAAGGTATCGTCACCACCCGCACTCCCCACGCGCCATAATCGCACATGAGATATTGCACACAGTTCTGAGAGAATATACCGATATTCTCCTGAGGCTTGACTCCGAGATTGAGAAGGGCGTTTGACACTGTCTTTACCGTGTCGGAAAACTCGCTCCACGAACACGACTTCCACTCCGTGCCGCCGAAGTCCTTGTACATCATGACCTCACGGCTTCCGTATTTCTTTGCCTGTTCGTGAACCATCACGGAAAGATGACTGAATGCATGCATAATATGTCGTTTTTTATTTTAATGCAAAAATACTCCAAATATATCACAACACAAAACAAATGACGTTTTTTTTGACGGCTGACACACGGCCGCGGCACGGTAATGCCGGCAGCCTCACCGGACGATGCGACCGTACTGGGCAACGGCCGCCCGGCCGTCAATAATATTTACAAAACATGTTTAAATTTCCGATTGTTTTGAAATTAAAATCCCGTGGCTCGAAATACCACCGTATTTTGACACCTTCGCAAGCCACTGGCATACAGAGCCTTACAACCGCCACCCGCATCACCCACATCAAACCGCCTGAAATCACTCCCGTTTTTTTCCGTTTAGCGTCCCGTTGGCTCGCGTTTAGATGCCAAACTGAAGCCAACGGGACGCTAAACGCAACGCAACAAGCAACCAATCGCGGTCCAACGGGCATCCCGTTGCGGAAAAACACGCTTTTCGCCGGCATTGTTTTAAGCGGCATATCGCCTATCGTATAGCAATCGGTATCGTATTCGTATTCTATTTCGACGAAAAGCGAAGTGTTAAATACTTGACTTTTTATTTACTTTGCGCAACAACATTCCAATACTTCCGACACTATATTTTCCCGTATTTATATCTACATAAAGTGTTTTTTTCGTATCTTTGCTACCACTATGACACGTGACAACTATGTTTACGAAGCGGTGGAACTGCTAAAAAAGCTGATAGCCACTCCGTCGGTAAGCCGGGACGAGAGCCGGGCGGCTGACATAATAGAGGACTACATGACGAGCCGCGGACTGGCTCCGCGCAGGGAGGCGAACAACGTGTTTGCCATATGCGACGACTACGACGAAAGCAAACCTACGATGCTGCTCAACGCCCACATAGACACGGTGAAACCAGTAGCCACATGGACAAGAGACCCTTTTGCGCCTGAGATTGACGGCGACAGGCTGTACGGACTGGGCAGCAACGACTGCGGAGGCGGATTGACCGCGCTCTTACAGGCATACAGAGCCGGCCTGAGGCGAAAGCGTGAATACAACATCGTATACGTGGCATCGGCCGAGGAGGAGGTATCCGGCAGCGAGGGCATAGTGCGTGTGCTGCCGTTGCTGCCAGAAATAGACATAGCCATGGTGGGCGAGCCTACCGGCATGCAGCCGGCTATAGCCGAAAAAGGACTGATGGTGATAGACGGAACGGCGCACGGCCGCTCGGGACACGCCGCACGCGACGAGGGAATAAACGCCATAAACGAGGCGCTCGACGACCTGATGTGGCTGCGCGACTACCGGTTCGAGCGGGTGAGCAGGCTGCTCGGAGCCGTAAAAATGAGCGTGACGATGATCACCGCCGGCACACAGCACAATGTGGTGCCCGACGAGTGCCGCTTCGTGATAGACGTGCGCACAAACGAACTGTACGACAACCGCGAGGTGTTCGACATCATACGCAGTCATCTGCACAGCGATGTGAAGGCACGCTCTTTCCGTCTGAACTCATCGGGGATAGATGCCTGCCATCCGCTCGTGAGACGGATGACGTACATGGGGATGCGTCCGTTCGGTTCTCCGACATTGTCTGACCAGGCGTTGATGCCCTTCCCCTCGCTGAAACTGGGACCGGGCGAGTCGTGCCGCTCCCACTCTGCCGACGAATTCATCTGCATAAGCGAGATCGCCCAAGCGATAGAGACATACCTGATGCTGATATAAAAACAGGATTTGGAACATCGAATAAGCCCAACCGATGTCCCAAACCCTGCTATCTAAAATGAAAAAGATTTTATCTTCCGAGCCAGACCTCCGGGTTTAGCTTCGCTGTCTCGCGGCGCAACTGGAATTGCAGTATGCGGTCTTGCCCCACGGTGCCGATAGCCTGTCGGGCAGACACTTTCTGGCCGCGGTGCACACTTACCGAGGCCAGATTGCAATATACCGATATATAACTTCCGTGACGCACCATGACACCGGTGGTTCCGCCGAAACTGAACACGGCACTAACCTCGCCGTCGAATATGCTCCGCACCTGCGCACCGGCATGCCCCTGTATGTTCATACCCTTGTTGTCGAGCCGCACGCCTTTAAGCCCCTCCACGTTATACTGACCGAAGTGGCTCACTATGCGGTAAGGACCGGCTATCGGCATTGGCAGACGCCCCTTGTTGCTCTCAAAACTGCCACTGATCCTGCGGTCTTCGGAATCCAACTTATACACCATGTCGGCCGATTTTTTGGCCTCGGCCACTTCCTTGGCATGCTCACGGGCATCGCGCGCGGCCTTGCGCTCGGCATCCTCACGTTCTTTCTCGGCTTCGCGCGCGGCCCTGTCGGCCGCCGCTTTCTCGGCGGCACTCTTGCGCGAGGCCGCCTGCGCCTCGGCCTTCAGTCTCTCCTCGCGCTCTTTCGCCTCGGCTATGCGGCGCGCGTTCTCACGGGCTGCGGCCTCGGCTTCCGCTTTCTTGCGGGCAAGCTCCGCCTCACGCTTACGCTTTGCCTCGGCCTCGGCCTTGCGCTTGGCCTCGGCGGCGGCACGGGCACGGGCCTTCTCCACCTCGATGGCTATGAGGCGATCTATCTGTGCATTGAGGGCAGCATCCTTTTTGCGCTGCGTCTCGATTATCTTCTGTATCTCTTTCTGCTGCTTCTGCAACGTGGATACAACGGTCTGCTGCTCGCTCTGCTTGGTTTCCAAGGCACGCCGCTCACGCTCGTCACGGTCGAGCATGGCATCTTTCTGCTGCTTGGCAGCCACCAGGTCGGCATGCTCACGCCTCACCTCCTGTTCCTTGGCCTTTACCATCTCGCCTTGCACCCGCTGATATGTGGCATATTCTCGCATGAAACGCAGGCGGCGGTACATCTGGGTAAAATTCTTCGCGCTGAAAACAAACATCAGCTTATTTTGCAGCGAGCGGTTGCGGTGCATGTAACGCATGGACTTGACATACTTCTGCTTCTTGTCGTCGAGCTGCGCATTCAACTCGTCAAGACGGTCCTCATGCTGTATTATATTGAAGTCAAGCTCGCTGATCACACGCTTTATCGTATCGATGCTCTTGCGCTTGTCGGCTATCTCGGTATTGAGCATCATCAGGCTCTGCAACCGTTTTTTCACGTCGCGCTCGTTGATGCGCAACCGTTGCTCGTGCTGCCTTATCTGCTTCTTTATCCTGTCGCGCTCGCTCTGCAAGCCCTTTATCGACGCTGGCTTGGCCGCCGCGCTCCTTGCCGTAGCCGTCCGCTTGCGGGCCGTAGTCACAGCCGGCCTCTTTCTGGTAGTGGTCTTGCGCTTCTGCGCCTCTGCCGGCACGGCAAAGACAAACAGAAAAATGAATATCCCGAATACTGTCTTCAACATTTTATAAAGCCGATACAATGATTTTACAAAGAAAAGGTGTCGAAAATCACAAGGCCATGAACCTGCGCAGAATTTCATCGACATTCACCTGGCGATACTTGCCGGACACCTCGGTACGCGTTTCCCAGTCGCTGTCGTTGCCGAGATAGTTGAGCATAAGCCCCAGTTTCACTTCCTTGTCGCCGGTGGTGAAGGTTATCATGTTGTTGGTAGGAAACTTCTTGGAACCCATTTTCTTGAACTCCATGTAGTCCCAGTTGAGCTGTGTATTGCCGCGGAACTTGTCCTTATATAATATGTTGGCCATCTTGATGAGGCCCGTGCTCTGCGCTGCCAGCCACTTATACGACATTTTATCTTTCTCCAAGGATATTACGACATCGTCGCCTCCAATATTCGCCTTGTAGTCTTTAAGCTGCTCGTCGGTCAGCTTGGAACGTCCCGGCTGGAAAAGCTCGTTCCAGAAAAGCGCCTGGAGGGAATAGAAGTTGAGACCGCTGTTGCGCAGGAAGTCAAGATGGGCATAAGGCACTTTCAGGTACTGCTTGTTTATGCGGTCCATGATGAGCACATAGTCTTTCGTGAATTCGAGACGGCCGGCCTCCACAAAACCGAAGGCCATGAGTTGAAGGCGTATCACATCGTCGCGCTTCATCTTCAAGTTGCCGGTGAGTGTTAGGTCCTGCGCTCCCACTTTCACCTGAAACTTCACTTTGGAGGTGATGAACTTGGCATACTGCGCATTATCAGATACTTTTTGAATCATCTGATGCTGCGCCACATCGTCCGTGGCCACCTTCTCCACAGATTTCTCCACGGTCTTCGACGATTTGCACGAACCCATAACAAACGGCATCGCAATGACCGCAATCTTCAAAAAACTTAATGGCTTCATTCCTTTATGTATTTTTTCTTCTTTATCTTCCTTATCAATATCTTCCTGTCGGGAGTATCTTTCAATGCCCGCTGCCAGTACTCCACAGCCTTTACGGCATCTCCGTTCATTGCGTATATGTCTCCGGCATGTTCCACGATGATGTCGCTAACGGTGCTGTCGCTCTGCAAAGCCTGATCGATATACACCTTGGCCTCGGCATAGCGCTGCTGCATGAACAGTATCCAGGCGTAGGTATCAAGGTAGGTGGAGTTCTGCGGTTCGGCCTTTATGGTCTTGTAGCTCATCTTCTCGGCCTTATCAAGGTTTTCTCCGGCCACACTGAGGTAATAAGCATAGTTGTTCAAAGCCATGACATTGTCGCTTTTCCATTGCAGGCATGAGTCGTATGCCGCAAAAGCCTCTTTCATCAGTCCCTTGGCCGAGAACAACTGGCCGAGCAGGGAATAATAGTCGGACACTATATCGGGAGGACTTTGCCCGGTGATGAAGCCCGCCCCTTTTTTCAACACGCTTATCGCGGCATCCTCATCGCCCTTGCTGTTTCGGGCTATACCCTCGTAATAATAAAACGCCATCTCATCGGGATTATACTGACGGCCGGCCTCGCAAATGGCAATAGCCCTGTCGGCGTCATCATCCGTGAATGCATAGCCAAGCAGTTGCAGTCGCGCGGCAGACTTGTCTGGCTCTATCGTCAGTATCTTTTCAAGCACGGGACGTATGCTGTCGGCGGGCATTTTCTTCAAGTTCATGTATGTGGCGTGCAGCATGAGTATCTCGCTGTCCGGCTGGGGCATATTGCGCAGAGTATCGAAAAACGCCAATATCTTAGTGCTGTCGCCGCCGTTGTTCTCACTTTGGCTTATTTCCTCCCGAAGCACGAATATTTTGGCGACAGTGGCCATGTTTTTGTTTTTCAATATTCCGACTGTCATGGAATCGGCCCTGAGGGTGTCCGCAAGTTTCTTATAATATAGTCGTAAAGACATTTGCCCCCTGCTGTTGTACGGCTCCTGGGCAAGCACGGAGTTGAAAACATCCAAAGCCTTTTCGCTTTGCCCGTTATCAAGCAATATCTCTCCGTACATCACACGATAATTAAGGTCGTTTGGATACTGCTCGGCCAACTTCATCATCTCCGACAACTCGGCTTCCGTATTGTTCTGGTTTGAGTATATCTCGCATTTCATCAGCGACAGGCGCTCACTTTTACCTTCCATCTCCTCCATACGTTCCAATGTCCGTATGGCATTGTCATAATCGGCCTGCTGCTGATAGAGCCTCACGAGGACTTCAAGAATGTCCTCACGGCTTTTGTCTATAGCCACAATGTGTTCGAAAGCATCGATGGATTCGACGAATTTACCGTTTTGGGCATACAGATTGGCAAGTGTCTCGAGAAAAGATATATTGTCGGGACTCAGTTCCACGGCACGTTTCGTCATACTCATGGACTTCTCCTTTTCTCTCATTGCCATATAGTACTGGGCCAGATAGAAATAAGCCTCGGCCGCACCGGGATTTATCTCGATGCAGTGACGCAGCAGGTCAAAGGCCGCCGAGCTGTTACCTTTCTGACGCTCGGATATCGCTTGAAGAAAAAAATAGTCGTATCTGAGTTTCGAATTGTCGGCAACGGCCGACTCATCCGATATATGCAATATGCCCGATGAGGGCGAAACCGTGCCAGCCGAAGAATTACCGGCAGAAAGAGCACTGCGTGCCGAGTCGGCCATGGCATCCCGTTGCGACGCATTGGCTACACACCACGGCATCGAAAACAATGAAACCAACAAAAGAAACAATGTCCTCAACATCTCATCCACTTTATTATCCGCACACATCTGCCGGCCTGTCTATACGTATTTAACTGATTACACCACTATACTCCGGGTCATTTCACTCCCGTATGCCCGTATCCGCCCTCGCCGCGCTCGGTCTCGTCAAGCTCGTCAACCTCGATGAAACGGGCTGTTTCATGCCTCGCTATCACCATCTGGGCTATCCGCTCGCCGGCATTGACAACAAAATCATCGGTTGAAAGATTTACCAACAGCACCTTTATCTCACCTCGATAATCGGCGTCTATGGTTCCGGGGGAGTTTAAAACGGTCAGTCCGTGCTTCAAGGCAAGACCGCTGCGAGGGCGCACCTGGGCTTCAAATCCCGGCGGAAGAGCTATATAAAGCCCCGTACCGACAAGACAACGCTCCATCGGACGGAGTGTAATCGGCTCATCTATATTCGCCCTCAAATCCATTCCGGCACTCTGCCCTGTTGCATAAGCAGGCAACGGCTGACCGCCCTTGTTTATCACTTTTATATCTATCATCTGTATGTTGTTTGTCTATGTACAGTCATTATCATTTTCACTACATGGCCGCGGCATATCAATATGGCAACCGTCACAAGCATTACAAGCGGGCATGATAATTTTGCGATACGGCCGTTATAATATAATCACATGACTGCCGGGAAATTGTTTCATCGCTGTCACACGGTTGCCACACTGTGGGCAACATACCGTCGCACCGTTGTTTTCGCATTATTATAATGTGCAAAAGTAATGATTAATATCCAAACGCCCACACTTTTACCTCTAAATTATGGTATTTTTATATAAAAAAGCACTACTTTTGCATCATTATGATGAACTGGAAAAGGCTAATCACCAATAAAAGACTCGGACAGGAACACAAGCACATCGGAAAGCGCGATGACCGCAGCGAGTTTAAGCGAGACTATGACCGGCTGATTTTCTCGGCGCCGTTTCGCCGTTTGCAGAACAAGACACAGGTATTTCCGCTCCCGGGGAGCGTTTTCGTGCACAACAGGCTCACGCACAGCCTTGAAGTGGCAAGCGTGGGCATGTCTCTCGGAAACGATGTGGCACGTGAGTTGCTGCGTATTCATCCGGAACTGGAAGACTCGATGATAAACGAAATAGGGCAGATTGTATCCACGGCATGCCTCGCTCACGACCTTGGCAACCCTCCTTTCGGGCACTCCGGCGAGAAAGCCATACAGTCGTTTTTCACGGAAGGCAGTGGAAAGCGCCTCCAGGCGGAAGTAGACAGCAAGCTATGGGAAGACATAACCCACTTTGAAGGCAACGCAAACGCCTTCCGGCTGCTCACACACCGATTCCGAGGAAGACGCAACGGAGGTTTCGTGATGACGTATTCCACACTCGCCGCCATCGTGAAATACCCTTTCGAGGCATCAGCGGCAGGACGGCACGGCAAGTTCGGCTTCTTCAATACAGAGAAAGAGATATATGAAAGAATTGCCGATGAAATGGGGATAAAACGCTTGTCAGGACCGGGAGAGCCATTAAGATATGCCCGTCATCCGCTGGTATATCTCGTAGAGGCCGCTGACGACATCTGCTATGAGATCATGGACATAGAGGATGCGAACAAACTGATGATTCTTTCATTTGAGGAAACAATCGAACTGCTTCTGGGTTTCTTCGATGAAACGGACAAGAATAAAATCCTTAGCCGCATAGAGGAAGAACAGCTGACAGACGACAACGAGAAAATAGTATACATAAGGGCATGCGTGATAGGAACACTGGAACGCGAATGCGTGAAAGCGTTCGTGGAGCATGAGGACGAAATACTCTCAGGGGAGTTCACCGGTTGCCTCATAGACCATATATCAGACCGTCAACGTGACGCCTATACGCTATGTTCAAGAATATCAAAGAACAAGATTTACCGCAGCAAACCTGTACTTGACGTTGAGCTATCGGGTTACAAAATAATGGAAACACTAATGGAACAGATGATCGAGGCGGCCGCACACCCGGACAGGTTTTACTCCAAGCAACTGATAGACAGGGTCAGCAGCCAATATGAAATAAAGGCGAACGACATAGAGACAAGGCTGATGGCGGTGATAGACTATATCAGCGGCATGACGGACGTATACGCACTCGACGTTTATCAAAAGATAAGCGGAATAAGCCTGCCTATCATCTGACAACGGTTTAAAATCCGCCCGATACCGATATACGGCATGAGACGGAAACTGCCGCATTGACATTCCTGTTCATCCCGGGCCAAACCATTCTATTTTGAGGCGATGAAGCATTGTCGTACTCTCACCGCAAGTACCTGTATGCTGTATGGCCGCTCCGCCGAAAGCGTTAGGAGTCACCGTGGCCGACAGGTCCACGACAGTGGCCAGTCCCGAATTTGACGGCAATACGGTCGACGTTTCCACATGCGCGGCAAGACTGTCACCCCTCATCCGCAGTTCTATCGTGCAGCCCGTACGATAACATATAGCCGAAACAGGGTCTGTAAGCGGCGTTACGGTACCACCGGCATATTCCACAAGCATGAAATCCACTGCCTTGGCATGCTTCACCGTGCGTATTATCCTAAGCCCGTAGCCTGTCAGCGTGCGAGTATCAAATTTCAAACAAATATCCATATATTGCCCCGTGGCGCTTCCGAAACCCTGACCCGCAGTCTTGGTGGGATCGACTTGAAGTGTCAACGACATATCCCCGTAATGTCCGTTAACAGGAGTATACATCAGTCTCGCACCGCGCTGAGCCTGCAACAGCCCTTCACCGACCGCACCGTTAAACCCTCGTCCATAGGCCCACATGTCTTTATCCGTATCAAACGTCCATGGAAATTCAGCGGTATCAGCCGGCTTATACCCGTCGACAGTCCAGAATCCGGGTATTACCCGAACCTGATTTACGGTCGGAAACGTGCGGAAATCTGTCTCGTATATATCCGACCCTCCAGTCCGTGAAATATCCGTTTCTCCAAAATCCGACGGTTTCACCGCTCTTTTCATAATCAGATCGACTGCATTCCCCGCCTCGCTACGCCGGTGCTTCGGCTCTATACGTGCCATTATGAAATATCCGTTATCCGCCGTCGTCAGCCTGTACGAGCGCTCCGGGACACGCCCACGGCTCACTTTAACCGGTATGGCGCCGTTCTTCCTGCCATCCACACAACGGTACCATGTGACAAGAGACTCGTCTTTTCTGCCGCACAAACCGAGAGTATAATCAGCGACAAGCATTCCGCCTTTCATCGTCAACCGAGGATTTCCCACGAAATCAGGAGGTGGAAGAGCCGACGGACTTACGCTGACGCCCACAGCTCCGCGCAAACCGCAATCGGTATATGCCTCTATGTAAAAAACCGCCGTTTCATCGGTATTATTCCGGGGTGTCACCGTTATTGAGTCGCCATCATAAGACGATAATTCCACCATATCCTCAAAGCCCGGCCGTACACGCCAATGTATGTTCTCATTGCTATCAGAAGACTCTTTCAACAATTCATAACCACCGTGCCTCATAACCTCGGCAGAGAGACAAATGGAGCCGCCTCCGGTGACAATCGAAGCCATTTTACGGTTCAACACGAGGGCCGTGCCCATGTTGCCGCATCCCACCATACCCCTGATACCCGTCGGATCCCAGTCATCATCGCCCCGCAAAAGATTGTACACATTATATACCGTATCTCCGTCGCATACCTCATAAAAAGCGGATAAAAGCGGCAAATCATCCATTTCAACGGTATTTTCCGGGTTGCGGGCACCTATTTTATACGGATTGCCGTTCATAGTAAATCCCGCCTGATAGCATCTCTGCCACGTCTCGGGGTAGTTTGTCCACCCGACATAAACCGAATCACCTGTATGATACCTGCAATTCACAAGCGTAACCTGACCGGGAGCTTTACAGAAAACCATATCCCTATTGGAACCGCCGGCAGTGAAATCACAGTCGAGAAACACCGCCCCGCATCTATGGGTAGTGTAAAACGGCTTCTGCCCGTAAAGCGACAGGGTACATTTGAGATATACCCCGTTTCCGGTAAGCGCGTCATCGGTACACTCCATGTGGCAACGGTCGAACAATATGCGCCTTGCCCCATTGAGAGGGTTCATATTCAGCCTGCTTATAAACCTGACATTGCGGGCCACCACACGGTCACCATGACAGTAAGCCACATGAGCCTGTGTTATGGTCGCGGACCGCTTCTTGCGTCCGAGCGACGGAAGAAGATGAAAATCGAGATCAACATTACAGAAATTGCCCATGGTAAGGTTGCTCACCCGCAGTCCGTCACCATGAAAATCGAACATCGTAAAATTACCGACCGCGCCCTGTGTCTGGCCTCGTTGAGAGGCTAGTACCACATTACGGGCATCCCTCGTGAGTCCGATGAAATGGAGATTTTCACATCTTATCACCATTCCGAACGGCTCCCTGTCGTATTTTCCTGTCACAACCGCCGGTGTGTCGGGATCGTCCGCCCAATATACTCCGGGAGCGAAGAGCACCCGCATGGGGTCATTCTCCGTCCCGTCGACAAGATGCGCCACCGCATCCCGTATTGAATTATAAACGTATCGGTAATTATCCGCCAAGGCATTGTCAAGCCTCGGGTCTACAAATATGGTACGCTCGCCGAGTGTTATCGTGCGGCCGCCATATATAATACTGTCTCCCAAAAAGATTATCGGGTCCGAACTGTCGAGCGACCGGTAAGCTTTATAGTCGGCAGAGAAAACAGGAATGACAGTGACAAGCAGCGCAGTGACCGCCAGAAACGTCATGAAACGCCTGAACATACGGACTGCCACCGGCCAAACGCACATCACGCCCCTACCTTTTCCTTATATATAACCTTATTGGCACCGCTCGTTATGGCGAGTGCCTCCGGATGCTCCTTTATGAACGAGTCTATATGCCGCACCCGCTTCTGGTCGAGAATTTCATCGACAGCAATCAGAATACCGGTCTCTTCCACATCACCGAAACCATAGTTTATTGCCGTGCCGAACAGTTTCATCGTAGGACTGAGCCCCATGTAAGCGTTAACAAGCGGTGGTATGTTATATCCCAGCCGGCGCACCTCACGGTTGAGTATGCGATAATCCTCCTTAAATGACTCCTCGCAGAAAAGCGCATCCAACTCAGCGGGATCTTCCTCTATAATCAGCGGTTTCATCGGCATCACGAGATTATCCTTGTCCTCAAAATGCTTTTTCAGGAAATATAGAATCATGTCGCGGCCTTTACGTATGTAAGAGGGATACATCGTCATCTTGCCGAAGAAATACTTGACGTCGGGCTGTATTACGGTGAGCGCCCCGAGGCCGTCCCACAGATTGTCGAGAGCGAAGAGGCTCTTAGAGCCGTTCTTGCTCGTATTCTGATAACCGAGTGACACGAAACTGCGTCCCAACTCTATGGTGTATGGCATATAATCGCGCATGAACTTCTCGGAGAAATGAAACATGTGGCTCGTGGCCAATACAGGCTGCCCTTTCTCGTCCACATCCACATCCTTGCCGAGTATATACCGGTATCCGCCGATAATCTCCTCTGCCTCCGGATTCCACACGATAAGCTGCTTATAGCAGTTCTCCATCGTGTCAAACTCATCGAGATCAAGCGGTTTTCCCGTACCGCCGCCCGCCTCACGGAATGCGATCTCACGCAAACGGCCTATCTCGCGCAGCACGTTGGGGGCGTTGTGGGCATCGATGATGTATATCTCGTTATTGCTCTTGTTTGTCATGCGGAGCTGTCTCTCCGGCGTAAGCTCGCTTTTGAGCACCTCTTTGTCTATCGGTCTTATTATTTCCTGTTCCATTTCCGGTTTAATCAGTTTCTTGTCTCTCTCTTTTTCAATAATTATCACGTTGCAGCTTTTCAAAGCTCGTATACTTTATCTTTAACATACTGCGCCCACTGCGCCGGCGTGCGGCTCTTGTCAAACGTCTGCCATGGAATCGGCTTGCCTATCGCCACACGGAAAGTCTTGTGCGCGTTCTTGTACATCTCGTCAACGAGGAAGAGCATCGCTATGTTAACCTTCTTCACATACCTGTCCGAGAAGTTTGCCAACCGGTAGAAAAAATCGGAGTTCTCACCGCCGAAACGTATCGGGACCACATCCCGTTTATACTCGACGCTCTTCACCACGAAAGTCTTCTTCCACTCCACATCGCACACCTCGCCCTTCCTCCTCCTCGAACATATCCCCGCAGGGAACATAAGCATGTGGTTGTCGCTCCTGAAACCGCTCTCCACCATTGCCGGAAAATTGCGGCTCTGCTTGCCCGTCTTGTTTATCGGAATACATACAGGTGCAAGTCCCGGCAGATTCATCAGCAGGTCATTGACCAGATAACGGAAGCGTCCGTCGTAGTGCCGACCTATTATCGCCCCGAGAGCCACACCGTCCTCACCGCCGAGCGGGTGGTTGCTCACAAACGTATACAGCCTGCCGTCATCCTTATCGGGCAGGTTTTCCATTCCGTCCACTATGAGTGTCATGTCGAGATAGCGCACGCACTCTTCGAGCCACTCCGTCCCGCTGAGGTGACGGCTCTCCCACAGATAGCGGTTCACTTCGTCCTGATGTATGATATGGCGGAGCCAGCGCACGAACGGAGCCGGCACGAATTTCGCCTTCGCTCCCATTTTCTCGCGCAGTATGCTATCGATGTCAATGGTTTTCTCCGTAATCTGTTTCATTTCTCTCTACATGCTAACAAACTGCAAAAGTAAAACAAATCTTTGATAATAGCTAATAAAATGTCAAGAAACAGGCTACATTATTTATTATTATCGTCATTATTGTTTATTTGCAGCCTATCAACCTGCCCAACATGTTGTTGCCGTAACGAGAACTGCTCGATTTATCATTCGGTCACAATAGAATTGCAGTACCGGCAATCGTACCACCAAACCGCATACAACTTACCGATACCGCAAGATTATTTTCATCGGATTATTACGCCAAATTCAATAAACGAAGCATAATCACCATTAATTTTCCCAAGAATGTATTGTATCTCGTTTAAAACACGTCCTATTAATCGCCATCAACAAAGTTTCTCCATTCTATCGTTCCAATTACCTTTATCTCTTTACCCGCCAAAAGAAGTTGATGACAGCAATCACAAGCAGTGTCGACCAGAGGTAGAGCATCGGTCGAGTACCTTCTATATACTGAACCAACGCGCCGCAAAGAAGAATCACAATGGTGTACATATCATTATCAGTATTACCCAAAATTCTATCTAAAATAGAATCTTTGTGTTTTACAGCAGAAACAGTCATTACACCTATCCAAAACAATGCCAGAGCAACACTCAATAATGACGTGGCGTAAAATATAAAATCATTCTTTTCAAATACAGGAGACAACGCCCACAGTAAAAGAGCTGTATTAAATACTATATTTACTTTTAAGTACTTCATATTAATTCTATATCACGCCCCAATATTGATAGCTATATAAAGCTGTTGCAAGACCGTACTTTACACATTTCTTTTCTATGTCCGTCAGTTCGTCCGTTGCATCAACTACCCTAACATACTCATTTATTATATAAACAACATCTAGTGATGTTGCAGAGCTTTTTAAACAGACATCATTAAAAAGAGAAATAACACTATTTACTAAATCATCAGATAAAGTTCCAGCATTAACACTTTCTCCCACCCATTTACACTCATTTATAAATTCTTTCGAATTAAGAAGTTTATCACAATAAATATTTAAACTTTCATTTTTTACATTAGAATCAACAACAGAACCATCTAATGAAGATAAAAGAATATTATGAATACTGCCTACTGTCAAACATTCTTCATCAAGATTAACCCGTTCTAAAAGTTCTTCATCAACATTCAACCTTTCTAATATCTTATCATCTTTTACAATAACAGCCGCTGTATTGACTGACAAATCTTCTTTTACTAATATCATACATTCATTAGCCATAAAGCTACATCCGGGAACGTTAAGACTTGGGATTGCTCGTGTATTCGGAGATGCCAACCAAGAAGAATATGCACCCCCAATTACTCCGCCCCAAAAAAGCGCCAAAAACTCCTCCAGTGATTGGACTATCCAACACTGTTCCCAATTTAGCACCCAATACACAGCCATCCTTTCCTCCGGCAGCCATACCGGCAACATCTGCATGTGCAACTGCTAATTTTTCTTTTGTGGACCAATCACGAAAACCACGTGTCTCATCAGACTCCAAGATTTGCGCATTTAAGTCCTGCAAGGTACTAATAAGTGTCGATTGGTTTACTTTTGGCTCATCTGTACCAACATATTCATTACAAAACTCTTCGTCATTACTACAACTCACACAAAATGCCAATACCCCAATAATGGTAACTGAAAAAAAATGCGATTAAATAGTCTTCTCATAATACTAAAAGTTTTTTGTTATTACTATTTTCTCCCACTTCCTATTATAAAATAACGTGAGTTCGTCGAACTCACGTTAAATACTATATTCACACGTTGGTATACCATCATATTACAATACTACATTTCAATGTTTAAACTATATAACGCCAGACAAAACGGACTTAATGCATGTCTATTCCTCACGTTCAAACTTCATAATTGTATCACCACCGATAAATCCTTTACGCAGTTCGAACACGACAGTCAAGGAATCTTTTGACACTCCTAATATCCTGACTATATGAACTTTCCCATTCGATAATCTTAATATAAACTCCCCTTTCGTATCCTTTCCAACCATCGTGGAGTCAAAATCATCAGTTCGCACGTCAGACATATAATATGGATATTTAAAAATCCACGTCTTACCCGTGTGTTCATTGATTTCCGTAGTCTGTAATTCCGTATCCGTGAATTTTATTTTAAAGACATAGTCTGTTTTCGGCGACGTGCGAAGCCACACAATATCCTTTAACTGAGACACTGAAAAACTTTGCCCTATGGCCGGAATACACGTAAGTAAACACATAAAAATAAAATACAATAACTTCATAATACTTGTTTTTATTATTTAATACTTTTTACTGCATATTTTTTTAAATGGAAATCTTCATAATCTCCATTTTCATAATCACCAGTTCCTGGATCTACATATATAAATTCTCCTTCTTCCTTATCTTTCTTATCATCATCATTTGAGCTGTCAGTTTTGCTTCCTTCATCTTTATCATCATCGTCTTCTTTATATCCTATTATCAAAACTTCGTGGTAGCCTACTGAATTTTCAATCGTACCTAACACACAATTATTGTTATCTATTGCTTTTTTAATTTCTTCTTTGGTATCTACTTGATAAGAATCAAACTCGGATTCAATGAATTTGCCAATATCATCAGGACTTACACCATCTGACAATGGATCACGGCCGGTTTTTCTCACTCATCATATAATTATATATAGCCGTACGCTTCGCTTCAAGTTCTCTTTCTGAATATTTATTACTTTCCCGCAAAAGTCCGACTTTATAATCAGCCTTCATACGCACCTCGGGAGCAGATGTGACCTCTATATATCTATTACGCTGTTTTTCCGTAAAAACATCCATCAGTGACTCATGAAACACCTTACTTGCCCTATACTTCATTTCTGATGCAAGAACAGGATCATCGACGTTATACAAAGAGGAATCTACTGTTCTATTATAGGTGTCATGTGCCTGTCTTATAGCCGTTTCCTGGTTTCTTGTCAAGTCTACGATTTTCTTTATCTCAACAATTTTCCGGTCAGAACGCGCCCCTCGAATTTGTGCATGTGTATCAACACACATAACAAACATTAATAAAATGATTTTAATAAATGTTTTCCACATAGTCATAGTTTTTAATTTAAAGATTATTATTAGAATTATATACGCCACGAATATACGAATATTTTTTTACACTGACAAACTTTTTTCGTAAAAAAACATGTATCATTTTATCACGGGCATAGCATGACAAAAAGATATATATTTGTAAAATAAATTGGTATAAATATCTCATCCGTCAGCGGATGGTTCCAAGTGAACAAACAGTATAAATCATGACAAAAAGCCGCCGTTTTTACCTTGAATTATGATAATATCATCGTTATATCAATGCCGGCAGACGATTGTTTTGCAACGGGATACCCGTCACATTGCAACGGACGGTTAAACGGAATGCAACGAGCGGCTAAACGGAACGCAACGGGATACCGAATGCAGAGCAACGAGCGGCCCGTTGCAAAGGATTTCTGTGGTATCAAAACACAATGGGGGCTTCGCCAGAACATGGCGAAGCCCCCATTGTGCACTTTTAAGACGGCCTGTTTTTCGACGCCCGGCAACAGAAAAGACACGTACATATCTTTTCAGGCATGCAAGCGCAGGCCGACACTAATAAAATATCTCAAAAATCAAAGTCTGAGCGGATATCGGCCTACTGCCGGCAAGAAGAAAGACAGAGACAAGTCCGCAGACGTTTGTAAATATTATTCATCATTTTCATAACCGCATATCGTTTTGTCTGCTACAAATTTACAACAAAACATCCGGGAATGCAAGCCTCATCACTATACATTACTCGATACACCGGACGAAGACAGGAATGACAATACGGCACGGCAACACAGTGGGCACACTCCGCTGCGAGCCGGAGGAACATACCATTTAAAGACACGCCGCCCCACCTGGAACGGCCTTTAATACCAAACAGCAAAATCACTGATTGTCAACGATTTATAAAATTAACAATATTAAAATTAAAATCAACCTTCAAAAAGTATGGAGAAAAGTGGGTGAATGTGGGGAAAAATATGTAATTTTGACGGCGAAATGCCTTTATTAATGTCCGTATGCGATTTTTAGGAACCATCGAAGCAAAGACAGACGCCAAGGGAAGGGCTTTCCTTCCCGCAGCTTTCCGCAAGATGCTGCAAAGTGCAGGCGAGGAGCGGATGATGCTGCGCAAGGATGTGTTCCAGCCGTGTCTCGTTCTTTACCCCGAAAGCGTATGGAACGAGCAGATGGACGAGTTGCAGGCGCGCCTCAACAAGTGGAACAAAGCCCACAGGGAACTCTTCCGCCGGTTTGTGGCTGAGGTCGAGCCAATAACCCTCGACGGCAACGGGCGCTTCCTCATATCGAAGCGTTTCCAGCAGATGGCGGGCATACGACAGGACATCAGGTTCATCGGGATGGACGACACCATCGAGATATGGAGCAACGACAGCAATGACATGCCGACGATAACGGCGGAAGACTTCGTCCGTGAACTGGAGATGGTAATGGGAGACGAAAATTCCGGAAACCAGTCTCTCCAGGCTTCCCACTCCCCGAAATAACACCGCCGCACACACTCCGGCGTCAAACAGTTTCACAAAACAACATTTATGGCAACGAAAGCACCCACATACCACATACCCGTGCTACTGCACGAGAGCATCGACGGGCTGAACATCCGTCCCGACGGAACATACGTAGACGTCACTTTCGGCGGCGGCGGCCACAGCCGCGAGATATTGTCAAGACTGGCGCAAGGCGGCCGGCTCTTCGGCTTCGACCAGGACAAGGATGCCGAGGCCAACACATCTGCCGGAGACGGGGCGTCTTCAAAAAACCGATTCACTTTCGTGCGAAGCAACTTCCGATACCTGAAAAACTGGATGAGATACCACGGTATTGAACGAATAGACGGCCTGCTGGCCGACCTCGGAGTGTCGAGCCATCACCTCGATGACGAGAGCCGGGGCTTCTCTTTCCGCTTCGACGCGCCGCTCGACATGAGAATGAACAACAGGGCCGGAACGACTGCGGCAGACATTCTTAACGAATATGCCGAGGAACGGATTGCCGACATACTGTATCTGTACGGCGAACTGAAAACAGCACGCAAGCTCGCCACGGCCATTGTGAGAAAAAGGCAGGCGCAACGGTTATGCACCACGACCGACCTGTTGGCCGCCGTAGAGCATATAATGCCGAAAGAAAGGGCTAAAAAAGACATGGCCAGACTGTTTCAGGCGCTGCGCATAGAGGTAAACCACGAGATGGACGCCCTGCGGGAGATGCTTGCCGCGGCCACCGAACTGCTCGCGCCCGGAGGCAGGCTGTCCGTGATCACATATCACTCGCTCGAAGACAGGATAGTGAAAAACGTGATGAAGACAGGCAACGCCGACGGACACATAAAACAAGATTTTTTCGGACGTACGGAAACGCCGCTCAGACCCGTAAGCAACAAGGTTATTGTTCCTACAGAGGAGGAGCAGGCCGCCAACCCGAGAAGCCGCAGCGCAAAACTGAGAGTGGCTGAAAAGATCGGGCACTCGCAGTGAGCAGGCATTCAGGAGCAATGGCTTGAAGATGTAATCGCGGAATGAAAGTCACATGACAAAGCTATGTATTGACAAAGAAGGGCAACAGGATGAAAACAGACAATAAAGAAACGAAAGAGAAAGGGACCGGAGCCGAAAATACGGATGTCGACAAAGGCAGGACGACAGCGAAAAGGACCGGCGCCACAGACACAACCGACAAAGGCGACGACAAGGCGGAAAAGAAAGAGACAAGGCTGCAACAGCTGAAGAAACATGCCACAGAAGACGACCCCAAGCCGTCGCCGACGCTCACGCTCCGGAAGATAATAGGAGGCGACATCCTTTACGCCGAGCTGGTAAGGAGCCAGATCTGGGCTTTCCTGCTGATTGTGCTGTTCACCATAATATATGTGGCTTTCCGCTATCAATGCCAACAGGACATGATAATGATAGACAAGTTGCAAACCCAACTGAAAGATGCCAAATACAAGGCATTGTCGAGTTCGAGTACCCTCACGGAGCGATATAGGGAGAGCCGCGTGCTCGAACTGCTCAGACAAAACAAAGACAGCCTGCTGCACATCGCCGAGCAACCACCGTATATTATAATAACGGAAGAATGAGAAGCCAGGCGGCGGGGAACGGCGACCATGCGGAAACGCTGCCGATGGCAAAAAGAAGTAATGTAGACGAGGAGACAAGGAAATGAGTAAGTTCGACAACAACAAGGTCATGCCGCGCTATTTCGCCATAGCGCTGGTGTTCACGTTCATCGGCATAGCCGTAATCGGACGTGCGGCATATATCATGACCGCAAAGAAACAATACTGGACAGACGTGGCGGCAAGGCTCAAACGAGACAGCGTAAGCGTGAAACCCAGTCGCGGCAACATACTGAGCTGCGACGGGCAACTTATGGCCAGCAGTCTGCCGGAATACAAAATATACATGGACTTCCAGGCCGGCGGAGAAGAAAAAGACTCAATCTGGAACGACAGCATAGACCATATATGCGAAGGTCTGAACAGGATATTCCCGCAGATGTCGGCAGCCGAGTTCAAACGCCACCTCGAAAAAGGACACAGGAAGATGAGCCGCAACTGGCCGATATGGAAAAGGCGGATAGACTACAACACATACACGGAAGTCAAGAAACTGCCGGTATTCAACATGTCGAAATTCAAGGGAGGCTTCCATTGGGAGGAGTTCAACGCCCGCCGGCGTCCGTTCGGTTCGCTGGCGCAACGCACCGTAGGCGACATGTTCGGTTCGAAAGATACGGCACGGTTCGGCCTCGAACTGTCTTACGACTCAATACTGCGAGGCAGCAACGGCATCACCCACCGCCGCAAGATATTGAACAGGTTCATGAACATCCCCGTCATGCCGCCGGAGAACGGAGCCGACATTGTCACCACAATAGACGTAAGCATGCAGGATCTTGCCGAGAGGGCACTGATCGACGAGCTGAAACTCGTGAACGGCGACATGGGTGTTGTCATACTGATGGAAGTGGAGACCGGCGATGTGAAGGCTATAGTGAACATGACAAAATGTGCCGATGGGCGCTATCACGAAATAATGAACCACGCCATCAGCCACAGGTGCGAGCCGGGTTCTGTATTCAAGGTGGCATCGTTTCTCGTGGCACTCGATGACGGGGTGGCCGACACGAGCTACGTGATACACACCGGCAGCGGCGTAATGCCGATGCACGGCCGCGACATGAAAGACCACAACTGGCGACGGGGCGGCTATCAGGACATAAACATGGCACGCTCGCTCGAAGTGAGCAGCAACATAGGCGTGAGCTATGTGATAGACAAGTTTTACGGGGCAAACCCTGAGAAATACGTGGAGGGGCTTTATCGTGTGGGAATACACGAGGACCTCAACCTGCCGCTCGTGGGCTACGCGCCGCCAATCATCCGCATGCCGCGCAAAAACAGGCACGGCCAGTACGACAACTGGAGCAAGACGGCGCTGCCGTGGATGAGCATCGGCTATGAGACGCAAATAGCTCCAATAAACACGGTGACATTTTACAACGCAATAGCCAACGACGGGAAAATGATGAAGCCGCGATTTGTGAAGAAAGTGGTGAAAAACGGCGAGACGATAGCCGAATTTCATCCCGAGGTGCTGAACGAACAGATAGCGAGGCCCAAGGCCATAAAGACAATGCAGACCATTCTCGAACACGTAGTGAGCCAGGGATTGGGAAAGAAAGCCGGCTCAAAGATGTTCAAGGTAGCCGGAAAGACCGGCACTGCGCAAGTGTCTAAAGGTGCGGCCGGATATAAAAGCGGCGTTGTAGATTATTGGCTGAGCTTCGCAGGATATTTCCCGGCAGACAATCCGAAATACAGTTGCATAGTCTGCATACAGAAAAGCGGCCTTCCCGCCTCGGGCGGCGGCATGAGCGGAGTGGTGTTCCACCATATAGCGGAAGGCGTAATGGCGCGCAACCTCAAGTTGAGTGTCGACGATGCGTGCGACACCAACTCGGTAGTGATACCCGATGTGAAAAGCGGGAACATCGCCGCGGCCGACTTCGTGCTTGGCAGACTCGGAGTGAGAAAGACATCACCATGGAGCGACGGCAAGCCATACGGCATACCGGTATGGGGACGTGCCGACAGCAAAAAAGACGAAGTGGCGCTCACCAAAACAAAGACACACCGCAACACGGTTCCCGACGTGACCGGCATGGGAGCCTGCGACGCTCTCTATCTGCTCGAAAGCAGAGGACTGAAAGTAAGAATAAACGGCACAGGCAAAGTAAAAAGACAAAGCATAGCTCCGGGAAAAGCGGCTGTAAGAGGCAGAGAGTGCGTGCTCACGATGGAATGACCGCATACCAAGAAACCTACCGAAAGAACATGGCAGGCAAGAAACGGAAGGATGACTGGCCGTCAGCGGCAACACCGATGTCAACCTACGGAAACGGAAGCTGCAAGCAAATATTATCCGGCAGCCAGCATGCGGAAATACTGAAAACGGACAACGCCATATAAACGAACAAGAAAACAACAGATATATGAAACTTAACGAGTTGCTCAAAACCATAAGACCTCTGGCCATTGAAGGTAATGCCGGGGTTGAGATAACGGGAGTCGACATCGATTCCAGACGTGTGGAACCAGGCCATCTCTTCGTCGCCATAAAGGGAACACAGACTGACGGACACGCTTTCATGGACAAAGCGGCAAGTCTCGGAGCCGCAGCCATACTATGCGAGACTATGCCCGATAACATGGCAGAAGGCGTGACATACGTCAAAGTGGCCTCCACGGAAGACGCTGTGGGCAGCGTCGCGACCATATTTTACGGCGAGCCGTCGAAAAAGCTGAAACTCATCGGAGTGACCGGTACGAACGGTAAGACCACGATTGCCACCCTGTTGTACGATATGTTCCGCAAACTGGGCCACCGTTGCGGACTGCTCTCCACCGTGTGCAACTATATAGAAGGAGAAGCAGTGCCCGCAAGCCACACCACGCCCGACCCGATAGAACTGAACCGACTGCTCGCCAAGATGGCGGAAGCCGGCTGCGAATACGTGTTCATGGAATGCTCAAGCCATGCCATAGCGCAGAAAAGAATAGGAGGCCTGAGATATGCCGGCGGAATATTTACCAATCTGACCCGAGACCACCTGGACTACCACAAGACTTTCGAGAACTATCGCGACGCGAAAAAAGCCTTTTTCGACAGTCTACCGAAAGACGCTTTCGCCATAACGAACGCCGACGACAAGAACGGTATGGTAATGACACAGAACACCAAGGCGACAGTCAAGACGTACTCGACACGCACCATGGCCGATTTCAAGGCCAAGATAATAGAATGCCACTTCGAAGGCATGTACCTGGAGATAGACGGCCGAGAAGTTGGCGTGCAGTTCATTGGCAAGTTCAACGTAAGCAATCTGCTCGCTGTATACGGCACGGCCGTGATGCTCGGCAAACATCCGGAAGATATTCTCGTGACCCTGAGCACTCTGAAAAGCGTAAGCGGACGGCTCGAACCGCTGCGTTCGCCCGACGGTTACACCGCAATAGTGGACTATGCGCACACTCCCGATGCCCTTGAAAACGTGCTCAATGCCATTCATGAGGTGCTCGACGGCAAGGGACGGGTATTCACCGTATGCGGAGCGGGCGGCAACCGTGACAAAGGCAAGCGGCCGCTCATGGCTCTCGAAGCGGTGAAACAAAGCGACCGGGTAATAATAACGAGCGACAATCCGCGATTCGAAGAGCCACAAGACATCATCAACGACATGCTCGCCGGGCTTAACCCGCAACAGATGAAGAAGGTAATGACTAACGTAGACCGCCGTGAAGCAATACGCACGGCATGTATGATGGCCGAGAAAGGCGACGTGATACTCATCGCCGGAAAGGGGCACGAGGACTATCAGGAAATAAAGGGAGTGAAACACCACTTCGATGACAAAGAGGTGGTAAGAGAACAGTTCTCCGCATCCAATCCGTAAGCACCGCAAACAGAGGCCATAATACCACCGAGATTTCACCCCACTAATAACTTACAATAAAAAATGCTATACTATTTATTTCGGTTCTTAGACCAATTCGGCATCACCGGTTCGCACATCTGGTCTTACATATCGTTCAGGGCACTGCTCGCCCTGATGCTGTCGCTGCTTATCTCGGCGTGGTTCGGCGAGAAATTCATCAAGTATCTCAGACGGAAACAAATCACCGAAACGCAGCGCGACGCCTCAATAGACCCGTTCGGAACGAAAAAGGTAGGCGTACCGTCCATGGGCGGAATAATCATCATCGTGGCGACGCTCGTTCCCATACTGTTGCTCGGCCGCATGAGAAACATATACCTCATACTGATGATCATAACGACAGTATGGCTCGGCTTTCTCGGCGGACTTGACGACTACATCAAAATATTCAAGCACGACAAGGAAGGACTGCAAGGAAAGTTCAAGATCGTGGGGCAAGTGGGACTCGGACTGATAGTGGGCATCGTGCTATACCTCAGTCCCGATGCCGTGATCCGCGAGAACGTGGCTATAGAGAAACAACAGACACAGGAACTCGTGGTGAAGCACCGCAGCGAGGCCACCAAGTCATTGAAGACCACCATCCCGTTTGTCAAAGGGCATAACCTCGACTATTCAAACATTATGTCAGTCTTCGGGAAATACAAGGAAGCCGCCGGCTGGATACTGTTTGTCGTCATGACCATCGTTGTCGTCACCGCCGTGTCAAACGGAGCCAACCTCAACGACGGCATGGACGGTATGTGTGCCGGCACATCGGCCATAATAGGTGTGGCTCTCGGTATCTTCGCCTATGTGTCGAGCCACATCGAATATGCCGCCTATCTGAACATAATGTATATCCCCGGCAGCCAGGAACTTGTGGTATTTATATGTGCTTTCGTCGGAGCACTCATCGGATTTCTGTGGTACAACGCCTATCCGGCACAGATATTCATGGGCGACACCGGCTCACTTACCATCGGAGGCATCATCGCCGTGTGCGCCATCATAATACACAAAGAACTCATGCTGCCAATCCTTTGCGGCATATTCTTCGTGGAGAGCCTCAGCGTCATGTTGCAGGTATGGTACTACAAACTCGGCAAACGCCGCGGAGTGAAACAGCGAATCTTCCGCCGCGCGCCTATACACGACACATTCCGCACGCAAGACAGTCAGTTGCTACCCGACTGCAAGTACCTTATAAAAGGTCCCAAGAATGTCGTCCACGAATCTAAAATCACCATACGGTTCTGGATTGTGACAATCATCCTGGCGGCAATGACGATTATAACGTTGAAAATAAGATAGTGGTTTTAGAAAGGAAATATATTGAGATTAAGGAAGCCAGGAGGAGTTAAAGAAATTAGGGGAAGTTAAAGGACAATAGCTTATTAGAAAGGAGTAAAAAGAAAACTAATAAGGAATAATAAAAGAGAACAAAGAGGGAATAAGAGAGAATAAGGAAGACATATGCAGAAAGCTGCAGCTATTGTCCTTTAACTTCCTTAACTCCAACAACTCCAGTAAAAACTATTCCAACCCACCACCAAACAAACAATGAAAAGATGAAGAAAATAGCAATACTCGGATCCGGAGAGAGCGGTGCCGGAGCCGCCGCACTGGCAAAAAAAGAAGGATTTGATGTCTTTGTGTCAGACATGTCGGCAATAAGCGACAAGTACAAGAAGATGCTCGACGACAGAAACATACGCTGGGAGGAAAAGAGACATACCGAAAGCGACATACTCGATGCCGACGAGATAATAAAGAGTCCCGGCATCCCTGATACCGCACCCATCGTGGCAAAGGCCATAGAGAAAGGCATACGCATAATCAGCGAGATTGAGTTTGCCGGCAGATATACCGACTCAAAGATGATCTGCATTACCGGAAGCAACGGCAAGACGACAACAACATCGCTAATATACCACATATTCCGCAATGCCGGATACGATGCCGGACTGGCGGGAAACATCGGGAACTCTCTCGCCCTGCAAGTGGCGGAAGACCCGCACGAGTACTACATCATAGAACTAAGCTCATTCCAGCTCGACAACATGTATGACTTCAGGGCCGACATTGCCGTTCTTCTGAACATCACGCCCGACCATCTCGACCGCTACGGCAATGTGATGCAGAACTATACGGACGCCAAGATGCGGATAACGAGAAACCAGACGGAAGAAAACGCTTTCATATATTGGAACGACGACCCGATAATAAGCCGCGAACTTGCGAAATACGACATACACGCCAAGTTGTACCCGTTTTCCGAACATAAGGCTCCGGGTATGGCAGGATATACAGAAGACGGGCAATACAAGATTGAATATCCCGACTGTCTCTCCATGCCACAGGAACAACTGAGCCTCACCGGGCGTCACAACCTGTACAACAGTCTGGCCGCTGGGCTGGCCGCAAACATTGCGGGAATAGACAAGGAGGTGATACGCAAGAGCCTAGGCGACTTCCCCGGCGTTGAGCACCGACTTGAGAAAGTGGGCACAGTACACGGAGTACAATACGTCAACGACTCCAAGGCCACCAATGTGGATGCCTGCCGGTACGCCATTGAAAGCATGAATACGAAAGTGGTGCTCATCATCGGGGGCAAAGACAAAGGCAACGACTATGAGCCGATAAAGAGTCTCGTGGCCGAAAAGTGCTCCGCTCTCGTATACCTCGGAGCCGACAACTCCAAGCTACACGCCAATTTCGACAGCCTCGGCATCCCCGTGCGAGACACCCACTCGATGCGTGAGTGCGTGGAAGCATGCCGCGAGATGGCGAAAGAGGGCGATACGGTACTCCTCAGTCCGTGCTGTGCCAGTTTCGACCTGTTCAAAAACATGGAAGACCGAGGCGAACAGTTCAAGGAAATGGTGAAAAACCTATAACGTAAAACAAACAATGAACAAAAAGATAAACAACATTTTCAAGGGCGACAAAGTCATCTGGATGGTGTTCTTCTTCCTCTGCGTGATAAGCATCGTGGAGGTGTTCAGCGCGTCGAGCGGCCTGACATACAAAAGCAACAACTTCATCATGCCCATAATAAAGCACTCGGGAACACTGATATTCGGCGCGCTCATTGTCGTTGCCACACTCAACATACCGTGCCGCTACTTCAAGCTCATGACACCGCTGCTGCTCATGCTGTCGTTCATGCTGCTGGTACTCGTGCTGTTCGTGGGCGAGAAGGCCAACGGGGCGAGCCGCCAGATGTCGCTGCTCGGACTGTCCGTGCAACCGTCCGAGATAGCCAAAGGAGCGTTGATTCTCGCCGTGGCACAGATTCTCAGCGCCATGCAGCAGGAAAACGGAGCCGCCCGCAAAGCATTCAAGTACATAATGTGCCTCACGGTGCCTATCGCCCTGCTGATTATGGTCGAGAACCTGTCTACAGCCGCCCTGCTGTGCTTTGTTGTCTTCCTGATGATGATTATAGGCCGCGTGCCTGGAAAGCAGATAGGCAAGCTGCTCGGATGGATAGCGGTTGGAGTGACGGGCATCATTTCGTTTATCATGATCGTCGGGCACGACACACCGAAAGAAGATGATACTCTGGCCAAAACCGAGCAGACGGAGCATAAAAAGAAAGAGCGCGGCACGATTGAGAAGATGTTCCACCGTGCCGACACGTGGAAAAGGCGAATTATCGACTTCACAAACGACAAGGAGGTGGCACCCGAAGACTACGACCTTGATAAAGACGCACAGGTGGCTCATGCCAACATTGCCATCGTATCGAGCAACTATATAGGCAAAGGTCCGGGAAACTCGGTAGAGCGCGACTTTCTCGCACAGGCGTTTTCAGACTTCATCTACGCCATCATCATAGAAGAACTGGGACTCATCGGAGCGGGATTTGTGGTGCTGCTATACATCATCCTTCTGTTCCGCACGGCGCAGATAGCCAACAGGTGTGAAAACAACTTCCCCGCCTTTTTCGCCATGGGACTGGCACTGTTGCTCGTGGTGCAGGCCACGTTCAACATGGCTGTGGCCGTGGGGTTCGTCCCTGTGACCGGCCAGCCGCTGCCATTAATAAGCAAGGGCGGTACATCCACTATCATCAACTGTGCCTACATCGGCGCGATATTGAGCGTAAGCCGCTCGGCAAAGAAGAAAGTAAAAGCGGAAAACAGCGAAAACAAAATCGGATAATACATAAGCATCTCACAAGTTACTTACGGAAATAAAACACATTCAACTGATTGACTCTCTATTCACTTCAATCGTAAAAGATGTATTGAATGCAATAGCATACGAATATTTGCCCCTCCGAAACAAATACAGCGATTAGCATAAATCCAGTTACGGTTCTGGGCAATGCTTACCTGACACTGATATTATTTCATTCGGATGGGCAAAATATTCGTAAAATCAAGCAATTGTATAAGGAATTTTTATTAAATTTGTAGGCATCATGGAAAAACATGTTACTATGTAGCTTATTGATTATCATCGATAATACCGTAAACATCCAACCATACAGCTCTTGAAAGTCTCTTACAACACAGGACTTTCTTCATTATAAATTTAATAAAATAGAATTATGAGATTTCCAGTAACATTTTTAAGCATCTTTATAATGCTTTTTTGCCCAATAAACATGGAAGCGAAAAAGAAAGCAAAGAAAACGGTAGTGCCGCAAATGATTAACTTCCCGAGTACAGACATTAACAATCTCCCGTATATCAGGAGGAGATGTGATGCTGAGGGGGAGCATTTCCATGCCGACGGTCGGCAACGAATTAAAGGAACAGGCCGCCGGCCTTAAAAAGCTTTCAAGCCTGTTAAACAGTATCGGCCCATGCATTGAAGTGAGAGATCCAATAACAAAAAAGACAGATGTGTTCGCCATTACATTCAACGACGACTGCACTTTTAACACGAAAATCCATATTCCCCATCCGATGTTCGTGGCATTGCTTCCTTTTTGCAATCTTTACATGTGTCCCGGGGATACCGTAGATTTTGTTTTGGATGGCATGATAAAGACAAATAAAAAGGGATTTAACATTGGAGGAACCGGCCTGAGCGGTGAAATAAACCGGGTTATAACAAGTGTCGACAAGGCATATTGCAACAATTATTCGTCCTACGATATTAAAGACGCAAAGCAAATTGATTCGCTGATGACATGGCGTAACGTACAGATAGGGCGCATGGACAGCATGGTGGCAAAAATAAACCGCGGGCTTCCGGAGCTTAAAGGATGCTCGCCGCTTGCTTCCGATATTGTCCTCACCCACATCCTTGCATGGCATCTCCAGATGATAACCAGTCCATACTTTATTGCTCCAAGAGATATAAGTTCCGACCAAGCCCTTTGGCGCAACTACTTTGATTTCCTTTCCCCACGTGAAAAGTATCTGCTGGACAATCCGTTGCTAATGGTAAGCGCCGACATGTTCTTCTTCAATCGGCTCGAGTATACCGCATTCCGGCCTCTCATACAAAAGAAAATGAGTATAATGTCACATAGGAAAAAGACATTTGTATTCGGAGACTCGCTGCAATCACTTCACACGGCAATTGCAAAAGGACTGCAACAGATTAACGACGAGCTACATCTAAGCAGCAACGACTTTACATCGCAAGTGTGCATGATACGGGATGTATTCTCCTCGTTCCAATGCGGCTTTTTCGACAATGAAGAGATTAAGGCTGAAGCAATCGCTTCCGTCGCCCCGTACATAACGAACCAAGAGCTGCTACGCCTCGCCATATTGGGCTACCACGACTACATAAAGGAAGACCAACAGAGCTGTATCGACAATAAGCCCGCTTCAAAAGGAGACTCCTTATTCCAACGCATAATCGAACCATACAAAGGCAACGTGCTCTATGTTGACTTTTGGAGCATGTCATGCGGACCATGCAGAGCCGGAATGCTCGACATGCGCGATGAAGTGGAAGCCAACAAAGACAAGCCCGTCAAATACCTTTATATCACTTACGACACAGAGGAACACTGCCGCAGTTTCCTCGAACCAAACAACATCAAGGGTGAGCATATCTTCATATCACGTTCCGAATGGGCACATTTACAGGAAAAATTCAACTTTTCAGGCATTCCGTTTGTCGTTCATGTGGACAGGCAGGGGAAAATAAGGAGGGAGCCCAATATAAATGTCAAGGAACTGCTTGCCGAATAAACCTTTTAACACAACCAATACAATCAAGGCGTCTCTGCCATATATGGCATGCAACGCCTTGATTTGTATTTTTATCCACCCTGTTTTCTGCATAAGGTATCCCGTTGCATCACATTCTGTATCCAATCGATGTGTGATAGACGACTAATTTGCCTGCGTTTAGCGCCACATGACAAGATGACGGGAATGCCGTCGTTTCACAACCACTCTTCCTTCCCCGCTTACTTTTTTATCTTTTAACCTTTAACCGCCGTCATGTGGCAAAACAGCAAATCGCATACAAAATCCCTTTCAACGCAAATCATTGACAGGAAAACATACACAATGGTAAAATTCCCGTTACCCGTTTGCCCTCAACATCTTCTTTCTTTGCCTTTAAAATACCTTCTTCCTTATACCAAAGTCACTGTTAAATCACAATAATCCATGATTTATTCAAAGAACAACAATCCGATATTACTTTGCATTGTCGTGAAACCGCCACAACTCACGCACGCATAATGCCGTGCGACGGGTAGACTGACACACCTCTATTTTTCCGGCGTTCAATCAAAAAAGAGCACTGAAAATTAGTGCGTACGATAGATTTTTATTAATTTTGCAAAGTTAGATATACATTATTAATAAACCGCCGGGACGGTGCGGTCGCACAGGCCGCATGCCGGAAACAAAACGCATGGACAACAAACTGAAAATCATCATAAGCGGAGGAGGCACGGGAGGCCACATATTCCCGGCCGTATCCATTGCCAACGCCGTAAAAACGTTGCGCCCCGACACCGACATTCTCTTCGTCGGAGCACTCGGCCGAATGGAGATGGAACGTGTGCCACAGGCAGGGTACGACATAGTGGGACTTCCGGTAAGGGGACTGATACGTCCGCTGTGGTCGCCGAAGAACATCGGCGTGCTGCTCGACTTCATGAAGAGCAAGCGCATGGTGAGAAGAACCATCAAGGACTTCAAGCCGGATGTGGCCGTGGGTGTGGGCGGATATGCCAGTGCGGCCACGCTGAAAGCGGCCCACGCAATGGGCATTCCCTGCCTCATTCAGGAGCAGAACTCATACGCCGGGGTGACCAACAAGATGCTGGCGGCCGGTGCCGACAGTATCTGCGTGGCCTACGACGGCATGGAGCGCTTCTTCCCGGCGGATAAAATCATAAAGACAGGTAACCCTGTGAGACAGTCTCTCATAGACAACGGCATGTCGAAAGAAGACGCACGCACCGCACTCGGCCTCGACCCCGACAAGAAGACGATTGTGCTTGTGGGCGGAAGCCTCGGGGCACGCACTATAAACGAAAGCGTGATGCAGCACCTCGACATGGTGAAGAGCGCCGACGACACGCAGTTCCTGCTTCAAACAGGAAAATACTACAACGCCGACATCACCGAACGGCTGAAAGGCCGCAAGCCCGCCAACCTTACGGTGACCGACTTCATAGCCGACATGGGCACGGCATACGCCGCGGCCGACCTCGTGGTCAGCCGTGCGGGAGCAAGCAGCATCTCCGAGTTCTGCCTGATAGGCAAGCCCGTGGTGCTCGTACCCAGCCCGAACGTTGCCGAAGACCACCAGACAAAAAATGCCATGGCTCTCGTGGACAGACAGGCGGCAATATATGTGAAAGACGCCGACGCAGCGGCTACACTGCTCGAAACGGCTCTTGCGACGGTGGCCGACAGCGCACGGCTCGACACCCTCTCGGCAAATATCAGGCAGCTCGCACTGCCCGACTCGGCTGAAAGGATAGCGCGAGAGGTAATAAGGCTGACCGAAAGGAAATGACAAAAAGGCACCGCACGACGGTCGCCGCATAACAGGAAGAGAAACAAATGGAACTTGAAGACATAAAATCAGTGTATTTCGTAGGTGCCGGAGGCATCGGCATGAGTGCTTTGGCGCGCTATTTCATGGGGCGCGGCCTCACGGTGGCAGGCTATGACAAGACGGAGACCCCCCTCACGCTGCAACTTGAAAAAGAGGGCATGCTGATACACTACGACGAGAATACGGACAAGATACCGGCCGAATGCAAAGACAAGGAGTCGTGTCTTGTGATATACACACCGGCCATTCCGGCCGAGCACAGCGAACTGGTATTTTTCAGGCAAGGCGGTTTTGAGATACAGAAACGTGCCCAGGTGCTCGGAACGCTGACACGATCGCACAAAGGTATGTGCGTGGCCGGCACGCACGGCAAGACCACCACGTCGACCATGTGCGCCCATATCATGCACCAAAGCCATGTCGACTGCAACGCGTTTCTCGGCGGAATATCCAAGAACTACGGCACGAACTACATATTGAGCGACAGTGACTGCGTAGTGATAGAAGCCGACGAGTTCGACCGCTCGTTCCACCGGCTGCGCCCTTGGATCAGCGTCATCACCTCGACAGACCCCGACCACCTCGACATCTACGGCACAAAAGAAGCCTACCTGGAAAGTTTCGCCCACTATTCATCGCTAATCCAACCGGGCGGTGCCCTCATAATACGCAAGGGTTTGGAAATGAGAGAGCGATTGCAGGATGGTGTGCGCCGATATGAATACAGCGAGACAGAAGGTGACTTCCACGCCGAGAACATCAGGATAGCGAACGGCGAGATTACGTTCGACTTCATATCGCCGATAGAGTGCGTCAAAGACGTGACTCTCGGACATCCCGTGCCTATAAACATCGAGAACGGCATAGCGGCAATGGCAATGGCCCAACTCGGCGGATGCACCGCCGACGAACTGAGGGAAGGCATGCGCACATACGCCGGAGTGGACCGCAGGTTCGATTTTAAGATAAAGAACGACCGTACGGTGCTGCTCAGCGACTACGCGCACCATCCGAAAGAGATTTACCAAAGCGCCTTAAGCATACGCAGACTGTACAGCGACAGAAGGATAACAGCCATTTTCCAGCCGCATCTTTATACCCGCACACGCGACTTCTACAAGGATTTTGCCGACGCACTCAGCCTGCTCGACGAGGTCGTTCTATGCGAAATATATCCGGCAAGGGAACTTCCCATCGAGGGAGTGACGTCGAAACTGATATACGACAACCTTCACGACGGAGTATCCAAAAAGATGATACGTAAAGAGGATGTACCGGACTTTGTGAGAAACCACGACATTGACGTGCTCATGATACTCGGCGCCGGAGACCTCGACAACTATATGCCGCAACTTACCGACATATTGAAGGACAGATAACAGACACGGACATACACCGCAATAATGACGCTCGACTGGAAAAAATACAGCATAATAGCGGCCAATATCGCCATAGGCGTGTATCTGCTGCTTGCGATGACGGCGTTCAACGAGCCGGACATCAAGGGCAAGGTATGCACGCAAGTGAAGATAGACATAAGCGAAAGCGTAGTCAAGGGCTTTCTGAACGCCGATGAGATAAAGACCATCCTCGTGCGGGCAAACCTGTATCCGCTCGGCAAACAACTGGCCGCCGTCGACGTGCGGGAGATTGAAGAGACGCTGACCGGGCATCCGTTCATCGAGAACGCGCAGTGCTACAAGACACCGGGCGGACACGTGTGCATCAGTCTTGCACAGCACATGCCGGTGATGAGAGTGCTCGCCGACAACGGAGACAGCTATTACATAGACAACCGCGGCAAGATAATGAACGGAGCGCGTTTCACCGCCGACATTGTTGTGGCCACGGGACACATCAGCCGCAAGTATGCCGCCCAAGTGCTCACAGACATCGGAAACCACATAGTGAACGACAAGTTCTGGCACAACCAGATTGTGCAACTCAACGTGTTGCCCGACAAGTCCATCGAGATTGTACCACGGGTGGGCGAGCACATCATATATCTCGGACAACCGGAAAACATCGCCGGGAAGCTCACGAGAGTGGAGAAATTCTACAAATACGGACTGAACAAAGTGGGCTGGAACAAGTATTCGCGCATAAACGTAGAGTTCGACAACCAGATTATATGCAAGAAACGTGACTCACAGCCGCACAGCCGCCCCGTGACGGCAACACCGGCAGAACCGGAACGGCAACCGGACATGTCAGACGGACAGCCAAACGCACAGGAAGAGAGACCGAAAACAGAACAATAACGATATTACGATAAAGACATTACTATAAAGATGGCAGCAAAGGATTTCATTGTAGCAATAGAACTCGGCTCATCCAAGATGACCGGCATCGCGGGAAAGAAAAATCTTGACGGCAGCATCAACGTGCTTGCCGTAGTCAAGGAAGATTCTTCCACCTTCATCCGAAAGGGTGTTGTGTATAACATCGACAAGACGGCACTGTGCCTTACCAATATTATAAATAAGTTACAGGCACAGCTCAAAACCGAGATTACGCAAGTCTATGTGGGTGTCGGAGGCCAGTCGATACGCAGCGTGAGAAACTCGATAGCGAAAGACCTGCCAATCGACACCAAGATAACGCAAGACATGGTCATCGAACTGATGGACATGAACCGCAACTGGAAATATCAAGACCAGGAAATCCTCGACGCCGCAGTACAGGAATACAAGGTTGACTCGCAGTTGCAACTCGATCCGGTAGGCATACAATGCAGCCGGCTTGAAGGCAACTTCCTAAACATTCTCGAACGCAAGGCATTCTACAAGAACCTCAACAAGTGCTTCGAGACAGCCGGAATAAATGTCGCCGAGATGTACCTCGCACCGCTCGCGCTGGCCGACAGCGTGCTGACCGAAGCCGAAAGACGCTCCGGCTGCGCTCTCGTCGACATCGGGGCAGACACCACCACCGTCTCCGTATACAGCAAAAACATACTGCGCCATCTTGCCGTAATCCCGCTCGGAAGCAACAACATCACCAAAGACATCGCCTCACTGAACATGGAAGAGAGCGAGGCCGAGAAGATGAAACTCAAATACGGCAGCGCATATACCGACAACGCGGACATCGACAACTCGCTGAAACTGTCGATAGACACCGACAGGCAGATCGAAAGCCGCAAGTTCATAGAGATTGTCGAGGGCCGTCTCGAAGAGATAATAGAGAACGTGTGGTACCAGATACCGTCCGAATACTATGACAAACTGCTGGGCGGCATCATCCTCACGGGCGGCGGCTCGAACATGAAGAATATCGAGAAAGCGTTTGTCAACTACACGCACGCCGAGAAAATACGCATCGCCAAGTTCGTCACCCAGACCATAAACTCGACCAACAACGACATCAACGCGCGCAACGGAATGATGAACACCGTGCTTGGTCTGCTCGCCAAAGGCGACGTGAACTGCGCGGGAGAAGAAGTTGACCCAAACGGTGACCTCTTCGGAAGCAAGACGGAGAAGCCGTCGGCAGGCGACAACAGGGTCAAGACACCCCGAAGCGTGGCCGACATACCGTCGGGCGTGGTACTCACGGCTGCCGAAAAGCAAGCCGCCGAAGAAGAAGAACGCCGCCGCAAAGAAGAGGAAGAGCGCATAGCCCGAGAGAAAGAAGAGGAAGAGAAGCGCCGCCTTGAAGAGGAACGAAGGCAGAACAGCCCGATAAACAAGGGCTTGAAATGGTTCAAAAAGATGGCAACCAAGCTGACAGAGCCTGAATAATGCCCTGCAACAGTAGTGAGAACAGAAAGGTAACAACCCGAGAACATAACAACATCAGAGTATGACAGAGAACAACAGCAACATAGATATAGTAGACTTCGGCATGCCGGAGAAAGAGCACAGTATCATCAAGGTCATCGGAGTGGGTGGCGGCGGAGGCAACGCCGTGAACCACATGTACCGCGAAGGCATACACGACGTGTCGTTCGTGCTTTGCAACACAGACAACCAGGCACTCAACGACTCACCGGTACCGGTACACCTGCAACTCGGCAAGGAGGGACTGGGAGCGGGCAACAAGCCGTCCAAGGCCAAACAGGCAGCCGAAGAGAGCCTCGACGACATAAAGAACATGCTCAGCGACGGCACCCGCATGGCCTTCATCACCGCCGGCATGGGCGGCGGCACCGGCACTGGAGCCGCACCGGTGATAGCCAGGGTATCCAAGGAGATGGGCATATTGACGGTCGGTATCGTCACAATCCCGTTCCGCTTCGAGGGCGGCCGCAAGATAGACCAGGCCCTGGACGGTGTCGAGGAGATGTCGAAACACGTAGACGCACTGCTCGTAATCAACAACGAAAGATTGCGTGAGATATATCCCGACCTCACCGTCCTCGACGCTTTCGGCAAGGCCGACGACACACTGAGCGTGGCGGCAAAGAGCATCGCCGAGATAATCACGGTGCACGGACTCATCAACCTCGACTTCAACGATGTCAAAACAGTGCTCAAAGACGGTGGCGTGGCTATCATGAGCACAGGCTACGGAGAGGGCGAGGGCCGCGTGAAGAAAGCCATCGACGACGCGCTCAACTCGCCGCTGCTCAACGACAACGATGTGTTCAACTCCAAAAAGATACTTCTCAGCATATCGTTCTGCGGACAGAAAGACGGAAAAGACAGCCTGATGATGGAGGAGATGAACGACGTGAACGACTTCATGGCCAAGTTCGGAAGCGACTTTGAAATCAAATGGGGACTCGCCACGGATCCCGAACTGGGCAAAAAAGTGAAGGTGACGATACTCGCCACAGGTTTCGGCATGACCAACATAGACGGAATGGACATGCACATGAAGCGCCATACCCAGGAAGAAGCCAACCTCATAGCCGCCGCACAGGAAAAAGAGGCCAAACTGATGGAGCGCCGCGGGCACTACTACGGCAGCGACAACAGCAACAAGAAATACAAGCGGAGGCCGAACATCTACTTCTTCCGCCCTGAAGATCTCGACAACGACAATGTCATCTCGGCAGTGGAGTCAACGCCTACATACAAGCGCACAAGGGAAATCCTCGACAGCATACACAGCCAGGCATGCGGCGAAGAAATGGTAAGCGACACCAAAGAAGACCCGAAAGACGCCGTGCAGGGCACGATAGTATTCGCATAGACGGGCACGGGGACACACGGGAACGTCCAGACAAGGCACACAATCGGGCACAGACGCAAAACGAACGGCCCCAAACCGTAAAAAAAATGCCATTACCTTGCGGCTTTAGAGTGCCTCATGCCCTAACGGGTGGCACCAGAAATTTTAAATTAAATATCCAACATCTCACGTTTAACATCTAACAGTAACAGATATGACACTATTCGAGCAAGTAAGCAAAGACATCGTTGCGGCAATGAAGGCCAAGGACAAAACTGCCCTTGAAGCCCTCCGCAACATAAAGAAAGTATTCATCGAGGCCAAGACGGCACCCGGAGCGAACGACACTCTCGAAGACGCGGCTGCCATGAAAATACTTCAAAAGCTGGCAAAACAAGGCCATGACGCAGCCGACCTGTACGTAAGCCAGAACCGCCAAGACCTCGCCGACGCCGAACTGGCACAGGTGAAAGTGATAGAAAGCTACCTGCCGCAACCCATGACCGAGGCCGAGATTGAGGCCGCAGTAAAAGAAATAATATCCCAGACCGGCGCCGGAAGCATCAAGGAAATGGGTAAGGTGATGGGCCTGGCAAGCAAACAGCTCGCCGGAAAGGCCGACGGCAAGACCATATCAGACATAGTGAAAAAGCTGCTCGCCTGACAGCAGCGCCACAAAATACAACATGACAGCCGCATTGAGAGCTCTGATGCCGGCTGTCATGTTAATATTCGACACAGAGCTTGCAACATCAGAACAACCCAACATGAGTAAAAAGTACACATTGTTAATATTGGCCCTGGCGGGAATGTCTATCGGCATGAAAGCACAGACCCAATATGTCAACGTGCTGTATCAGGACAACAGCAACCATGCCATGTCCAAGTCGGAAATAGACAAAATCGAAATCGGCCAAGGATTTGTCACTGTCGTCCCGAAAAGCGGCACTCCCGCAAAGCACCGGATGAGCGACATCGCGAAAATCGTGCTCGACGACCGCAACATCACAGACGGCATAACGGCCGTCAACGGCAACACACTGAGCATAAAGGCCGACGGCAACAGCATACGTATCTCCGGCGCTACGGCAGACGCCAATATAGAGATCTACGACGCGGCGGGACGGATTGTCGGCCGCGCCACATGCAGTGAGGGCAACGGAACGGTAAACGTAGGTAATTACCCCACCGGCACATACATAATAAAGACCGACGGAACGACACGCAAATTCATAAAGAGATAATAACCGGAAACAACATTACAAACAACAAAAAATCACTGATACGATGATAAAAAGATTACTTTTAGCGATAATGATCATCACCGGCATGGCGGCAACAGCCAGCGCCCAGGAGACCATATACATGATAAAGGGCGACAAAGTGGTTGCCAAGATGAACGCGGAAGACGTAGACTACATATCGTTCGAACTGCCCGACGGAGTGAAAGACCAGGAGAAAGTGGCCATCGAAGTCAACGAGACAGGAAAGAACTACATCACATACAGCGTAACCACGGCCAACCAGAACACCACTTACGCACACATGGTAATTGACGAGCCCACTCTCAACATCTTCCTGCAATCATATTACGACACGACCATAGACCAGGTTGTTCCCGAAGTGCTCGAAGCATGCCTCAGAATGTGCATGACGCATTTCGGATATGCCGGACAAGGCAACGCCACATACCGCATGCAGGACAACGAGGACGACGGCTCCGGACATAAGTTCAACATCGTAGCCGGACTGAACTATTATCTCGCCGTATGCGAGCTGAACAACGACGACACACTCGGCGAGACAATGAAAATCACGGACACGGCCACTAAGAAGGCCGATGTGAGCGCCGGCAACGTATCCGTAAGCTACAAGGGACAGAACGAGGCCGGCCAGGCCATGTTCGACTTCAACGGAAGCGATGATATCCTGCGCATATACACACTCTACGGACATAAGGATGTCATGGAGGCATTCATCCAGATCTACGGCTACGAATATACGATGTTCGCATTCGGCCAGGTATGGACTCTCGATGAGCTGAAGAACGATCCGAACGGATGGCAGGTAGACGAAGAGACCGACTACGCCATGTATATACTCGGAGTAGACGCCAACGGCGACTGGGCGAAAGACGAGACGTTCGCCAGAATCACTCCCATAGCCCAGGAAAAAGAAGGCCCGAAGATCTCCATATTCTCCAAGTCAAAGGGCGAAGGCAAGGTAAGCGTCAATTTCGAGATAACCCCGAGCAACGTGACCGAAGCCTACGTGCGCCTGATGAACGAGACAAACCTTGACGACAGGCTGAACATGGGATACACGCTGGCCGACCTCGCTGCCGGCGGCGATGCCACCGACGTGACATCCGACATAAACAAATTCGGTGAATACACATACACCAACAACGAAGTTCCCAACGAATGGATGTCGCTGCTCATCATGGCAAAGAACGAGGACGGCACAACCGTGACACGCATGAACTTCCACGCGCACCTCGACGGTTCGCAATGGGCGATAAATGAGAACATCAACGTACCGGCTACATCTGCCGCCAAGAAGCATATCACAAGCAAGAATAACATGCCGGCGGCACGCAAACTCAACAAAGCTCCCAAATTCTCGCTTAAATAAACCGCACTGTCCCACACCTTGAGACAATCACCGAGACACCAAGCTCCCCGGAAGACATGCCTTCCGGGGAGCTTTCTCATAATACCGGCGCTCCGCCATGAATAATGTGAAAAACATCATTATTCCACATCCCGCACATCACCATACCGTAAAGACACCGGTGCAGTCGACACACAATCCCCCCATACACAACCGTGCCGACATACGCATAGCACAGACAAGCATTTGCCAAAAATGCCTGACACAATATTTACAAACAGCCGCTTATATCTCGCCCGTTTCAAAATTAAAACCCAAAGGCCTGAAACAAGCGAATTATGAACTGCCTTTCACAACCACCTGTACATCAACCCAATACGCCTACCTCACCTACATCCTCAGTAAAACCTACCCACCTACCCTCACTATTTTTTTTAATTCAGTGTCCCGTTGGCTTGCGTTTAGCGTCTAAATGGAAGCCAACGGGTATCCAAACGCGACGCAACCGGCAACCAAACGCACTCCAACGAGCGTCCCGTTGCGGAAAAACGCCGCTTTTCGTAAATGGCGAAAAGCGGCATATCGTATTGCATATAGCGGTGCGTATCGACTTTGTTTTCTATTTCAGCAGAAAACAAAGTGTTAAATCCGTGACTTTATTATTACACATTCACACATCATGGCACAGACAAAGCTATGGCATCAAAAACACAAAATAAACAAACAGACATGGAAAGCACAACAACCGCGCACGGCCATAAATCAGACAAACAGCTCGCGCAGCACTGCAAGCGAGCGCAACTCCGGAAAATCGGGAATATGAATGCGGTAATATGTGATGATCACCTCTATAAAACGGTTACGCTCCGTGCGGGACATCCTGTATAAGTGCATCGTGGAAAAACCCATGCGCATAAGGACACCGATAAGCCTCGCTTCCTGAGGGGCGAGAAAGTCGCCGTGCGGCGGCACGCCGGCGCAAAAACATCCGGCACGCAGATCAAAGCATGAACCGTCATGATAACCTTCGAGATTGGGATAAAAACCGAGAAAGAGTGAAAGGCGCATCAGAAAGACGAGGTGAAAATTGGCATACCGCCCCTCACGGCGGTCGAGCCACTGCATACTGCCGGATATATAATCGAAAAGCGGTCGGTTCTCCTGCTCGCCACGCAGGGCATAATAAAGAAACTCGGCGGTAAAGAGAGCCATGGATAACTTCACCGGCTCGAAAGGCACCGTCGTCATGGGATATGCCAGCCTTGCGGCACGCAGTTTCTGCAACTTCAGCCTCGGTCTTATGTCGGCCTCCACCTCAAGCAAGGCCATAGGCTGAAACAACTGCTTGCGCACGCCGGACCTGCCCGACCTGGGTATGCCAACCACAAAGCCCATCCTGCCATAACCGGCGGTGAACATGTCAACTATCACTTTGTTGTCGCCGTACTTAACGGTGTGCAACACAACTGCTTCGGTCTTTATCAACATACTGGAAAACACAGATTAAAAGAACGCGCATAACGCGAAGAAATGAGACAAAACCCGCTTTAAGCCGCTCTCATACAGCTTGTTTTATGCAAAAACAACGCAAGTCGAACGCAATGGAACGTGTTCCAAATTGCTGAGACGCAGCTTGTTTTATGCAAAGATATTGCTTTTTCACATAAAAACTGCGCCCAAAATGAATTTTTCCACGAAAAAATTTTGTGATATTAAATAAAAGTCATAACTTTGCACCCGCAAAACGAAGCTATGGTCCCTTCGTCTATCGGTTAGGACGAGAGATTTTCATTCTCTAAAGAGGAGTTCGACTCTCCTAGGGACTACCAATAAATAAAAGAACATAATTAAAATGGCAAACCACAAATCAGCAATTAAGAGAATCCGCCAGGAGAAGAAAAGAGCTCTGCACAATAAATATTATGCAAAGACTATGCGCAATGCTGTTCGTAAGTTGCGCGCTATTACAGACAAAGAAGAGGCTGTGAAATTGTATCCCACGGTGCAGAAGATGCTGGACAAATTGACTAAGACCAACATCATCCACAAGAACAAGGCGGCCAACCTGAAGTCTAAGCTGGCTATGCATATCAACAAACTTGGATAATAAGACCCAATAGATTATATTTATTGGCTGCGGTTTCCGTATGGAAACCGCAGCTTTTTTTATTGTCCACGCCCACATCATTGCCCACGCCAAGATCGAAGTAACGATAAACGAAGATAATCCAATAACAAGAGAGGGCAACAGCCGGCATCCAGCAGCCAAACATAGGAAACACTACCGCAAAACAATGACGGCACAACAGGAAAACGACACGCCGCAAACCAACCTGCCGGGACACACCGCATTTAAAATCCATTTATCGTTGCAAACATCTGTAAATGTGGTGAAAATCTTTCGCCGAACCGTTTTTTTTTATTAATTTTGCATGGTAATAACCCTAAAAGGAAATATGGCAGAAGACATAACCAAGGAAAGCAATTATTCCGCGAGTAACATTCAGGTCCTCGAAGGACTTGAAGCCGTGCGCAAGCGCCCCGCGATGTACATAGGAGACATCAGCGAGAAAGGTCTGCACCACCTCGTCAACGAGACGGTGGACAACTCTATCGACGAGGCCATGGCCGGCTATTGCACCCACATCGAAGTAACGATAAACGAAGATAACTCGATAACAGTACAGGACAACGGACGAGGCATACCCGTAGACGAGCACGAGAAGCTCCACAAGTCGGCGCTGGAAGTGGTGATGACAGTGCTGCATGCCGGTGGAAAGTTCGACAAAGGCTCTTACAAAGTCAGCGGCGGACTGCACGGCGTGGGCGTGAGCTGCGTCAACGCGCTCTCCACGCACATGCTCTCCCAGGTGTTCCGTGACGGCAAGATATACCAGCAGGAATACGAAAGCGGCAAGCCCATGTATCCTGTCAAGGTCGTGGGCGAGACCGACAAGCGTGGTACACGCCAGCAATTCTGGCCCGACGGCAACATCTTCACCACCACGGAATACAAATATGACATCATAGCGAAGCGCATGCGCGAACTGGCCTATCTCAACGCCGGAATCACAATAACGCTGACCGACATGCGCCCCGATGATGAAGGAAACACACGCAGCGAGGTGTTTCACGCAAAAGACGGACTGAAAGAGTTCGTGCGCTACGTGGACCGTCACCGCACACACCTCTTCGACGACGTGATATACCTCAAAACCGAAAAGCAGGGCATACCGATTGAGGTAGCCGTGATGTACAATACCGACTATGCCGAGAACATACACTCGTATGTCAACAATATCAACACCATCGAGGGAGGCACCCATCTCGTAGGCTTCCGCATGGCATTGACACGCACATTGAAGAAATATGCCGATGCCGACCCGGTAATCTCAAAGCAGATAGAGAAAGCGAAAATTGAGATTGCGGGCGAAGACTTCCGCGAGGGACTCACCGCCGTAATATCGATAAAGGTGGCCGAGCCGCAGTTTGAGGGCCAGACAAAGACCAAGCTCGGCAACAGCGAGGTGGCCGGAGCCGTGCAGCAGGCAGTAGGCGAGGCGCTGGCATATTATCTCGAAGAGCATCCCAAAGAGGCAAAGCAAATCTGCGACAAGGTGATACTGGCCGCCACGGCGCGCATTGCGGCACGAAAAGCACGGGAAAGCGTGCAGCGCAAAAACCCGATGACAGGCGGCGGACTGCCCGGAAAGCTGGCAGACTGCTCCAACAAGGATCCGAAGGTATGCGAGATATTCCTTGTCGAGGGAGACTCGGCCGGCGGTTCTGCAAAACAAGGCCGCGACCGGTACACTCAGGCCATACTGCCGCTGAGAGGAAAGATACTCAACGTGGAGAAGGTAATGTGGCACAAGGTATTCGAAAGCGAGTCTGTGATGAACATCATACAGAGCATCGGTGTACGATTCGGTGTGGACGGCGAGGCCGACAAGGAAGCCAACATCGACAAGTTGCGCTACGACAAGATCATAATCATGACCGACGCCGATGTCGACGGCTCACACATCGACACGCTGATAATGACACTGTTCTACCGGTTCATGCCGAAAGTGATACAAGACGGACATCTGTACATCGCCACGCCGCCGCTATATCAGTGTACATACAAGAACAAAGCCAAGGAATATTGCTACACCGAGCAACAGCGACAGGCATTCATAGACAAATGGGGCGATGGGACAGACGATGGAAAAAACATCCACACGCAACGCTATAAAGGTCTCGGCGAGATGAACCCCGAACAGTTGTGGGAGACAACCATGAACCCGGAGACACGCCTGCTGAAACAGGTAACCATAGAAAACGCCGCCGAAGCCGACGAGATTTTCTCAATGCTGATGGGCGACGACGTGGAACCCAGACGAGAATTCATAGAAAAGAACGCGACATACGCAAACATCGACGCATAAAACCAAAAAGCCGGCTCAACGCCGGCTTTTTACTTATCAGCAATAAAAAGACGTTTTATTCAGGAGACAAAAAGTATATCAGAGATTAAAGAAAATCTTACCGGGAGTTAAATAAACCGATGAAACTATCGCCCGCAAACTCCGGATGGAATTTAAAGACACATCCAACACACAATACCCACCGCATATATTTCCACAACATATATACAGACTTACCGCCAATCCATTTACCATTTACCGCTTACCATACAACCACTTATCCCTTACTACTCATCTCCTTACTACCCACCTCCTCAATGACAGCCTTTTAAAACATCTGCACCTTAAGTCCGAGCGACAACCCGAATGCGTCTCCGAGGCTCACATTGCCGTCTTGAATCATGGCACGCAGGTATATATCACACGTGCTCACTTCGTAAAATGCCGTGACACTCTTGATGAACTTGCGCTTGTTGCGGGGCACGACAGCCGTCACACGCTGCCCCACGAAGACATTCACTCGCACTTTCGTGCTGAGAAACTGATAGTACTTATCGGGATACCGCTTCGGTTCACGCCCCCAAAACTCATGCCCGAAAACAGTATTGAAATATATGCCGCACGATAACGGCTCGGCATTGAAATCACCACCGAGGTCTATCCTCCACGGAATATAATTCTGCTTTATCGTCATAGTAGTCTTGGCACGCTCGCTGTTGAAACGCGGCAGATAGCCGAAAAGCAGATTGGTCTCATACTGCCGTCTGTTACCGTAGTTCCACCCGACACCCAACGACATCATACCCATATTGCCGGCATACTGGACTATAATCTGCGTAGGTATGAGAAAGTTCCACATCCTGCGGTATCTCTCCACCCTGATATCATACCTTGTCGGCGCGTTTTCTTTCCCGCCACCTTCCACACTGTCCGCGGCATGTGGTCCTGCACTCAAAGGCATCATGGCATCCAATGCCGACGCACGGCATAACGGCGACAAAACAGACATCGCGACAAACAGCAAACAGAACTTAAAAATGTATGATTTCATAGTCATAACCGCCAGGAGTGATGGTAAACAAAAAATAACTGCGCTTCTCTATGTTCGGCGCTCCATAGTATACAAGGCCGTCGTCGTATATATCTTCTGTCTGCAAACAGTGGTCGTGACCGTTGAGACAGAACATGATGCCGGGAAAACGAAGCACGTAATGCTCGAAAGCATTTGCCACATTATTATTGAACTGCTCGCAGTATGGCCGTGCGTGCATGCATATCACAGTACGGTCGAAAAGATCTCCGTCCTCGACGATCTGCTTTTCCATGAAGTCGAAGTTGGGAACAGCCGCCAGATAGTCGTACTCGGTGGCATTGGTATTCAGGCAAACAAACTTCACCCTGCCGGCGATGAAACTGAAATCGGCCGGCCCGTACATCACGGAATACACATCGTCGCCAGTGCCGAGGAAGTCGTGATTGCCTATCAGGGCCACATACGGCACACGAACGGCTGAAAGAATGTCGCGCTTCCACAAATATTCCTTCGTCGTCCCGCAGTCTGTCAGGTCTCCGCCGTGAATAACAAAGTCTATGCTGTCCCTGCCGTTTATGTCTTCCACCATATCTTTCGTGTCGCCGTACCAGCCGTGAGTATCGCTGACAAACGCCACACGGAGAGTGTCTTTGTCCTTGCAGGCACGCTCTATCCGCTCCATGTTTCGCGCGTTTATATCGCGCTCTCCGTCAAAACGGGCATCATACGGATGATAATCAAACCATCCCTTACATCCGGCAAGCACAGCACAAAGAATAATGAAATACAGTATCCGCATATAAACATTCCGTGATTTAACCATGCAAAGATACGAATAAGTAGCATAAAAACCGAGAAACCGATTTGAGTTTTTAAGCGCTGCCGCCGCTTTTATCGGGCTTTTATCAGGTCACCAAAATAATTTCATCATGCTTTTATGTCACAACATCAAATATTTATATTAAATTTGCGGTGCCAAATCACGGATTAATGGACAAAGAACATATAAAGGATACCAACATACAGGTTATCAAAGAATGGACTCCCACAAACTTCATCGGCAATGACATCATCATTACCGACAAGATAAACCTGGCCCCCACCACGGGACAGCCCCACCGGATGAACTTCATACTGCTGGCGATATGCACTAAAGGGGAAATAGGATTTACGGTAGACACGCAAAGATACACCGCCAAAACCAACGACGCCATAATCATATCAGACCGCCACATCGTGGAACATTACCACACGAGCGACGATGCCGAGGGCATGCTGATAGTCCTTTCCGTGGGATTTTTCTACGAGACGGTAAGCAACGTGAGCGACATTTCAACACTGTTCATGTTTTCGAGAAACAACCATGTGGTAAGCCTGTCACAGAAAGAAGCCGACATCTTCAGAAGCTACTGCGACATGCTGAAGGGCAAAATCGCCGACACGGAAAACCAATTCCGACGCGAACTGTCAAGGACGCTGGTACTGGCGATGTTCTACGACATGGGCAACGTGATATACCGGGTGCAGAAAAAGAGCGACAAGAAACAGAACCGGGCCGACGCTATTTTCACGAAATTCATCCTTCTCGTCGAAGACAACTACAAGACCGAGCGCCGTGTTGGCTGGTATGCCGAGCAGCTATGTATCACTCCGAAATACCTTTCGGAGACGGTGAAGCACGTCAGCCGACGCACACCGAACGAATGGATAGACCGATATGTGACACTCGAAATCCGGATACTGCTCAGGAACTCGACCAAGAGTATAAAAGAGATTGCCACCGACCTGTGTTTCCCCAACCAGTCTTTTCTCGGCAAATACTTCAAGGAGCATGTGGGGATGTCTCCGTCGGAATACAGAAAATCGTAGTCCGCCAACAGGACATCAAAAGATAATGCCCGGCAACTGCCGGGCATCCTCATGGCGGCATTCCGATCGGACAGCCGCAAGTATCTCTACGCAAGCAAACGGTAACCTTATATCATCCCCATCCGCTTCAGTTCGTCGGCCGCTTCTTCGAGCATAGAGTACCAACCGACACCGAAACGCCGTATAAGAGGCTCCTTAAGAAATCTGTATACCGGCATACCTGTCTCGCGACCTTTGGCCATCGCCGCGCGACATACATCCCACTGATGATAGTTAAGCCCCACGGTGCCATTGCCCAACGCCACTTCGCGGATAGGGTAAAGAGCGCAACTGATCGGTTTGCAAAACTTTATACTGCCCTCGCGATACGCCTTTTCGAGAGCGCAGAAACAGCATCCGCCCTCATGGCATGTGAAAACACAGTCCTTTCCGCCCACAATGCTCGTCACCAGGTCGCCCTCCTCATCGGTATAAGCCACCCCCTGACGGTCTATCACCGCCTGTGCCGATGCCGTGAGGCCGGGCCACACCGTCTCTACCGCATCTTCGATCGCTGCCACCTCGTCAATCGTCACCGGTGCGCCGGCATCTCCCTCCACACAGCACTCACCGTGACAGGCATCGAGATCGCAACAAAATTTCTCCCTGAATATGTCTATCGACACCAGCACGTCACCCACTTCTATTATCGACGGCAGTCTGTCTTCCATATTATTGTCATCCTTTTATGTTTACGCTATATCATTTTATTTCTCCCAGTGCATGCATCCGTACAAGCACATGCAGGCTTGCTACCACCTTATCGGCTCTATACCGTTGCCAGCCAGATAATCGTTCGCCCTGGAAAAGTGATGGTTTCCGAACCATCCGCCACGGTTGGCAGACAGCGGCGACGGATGGACAGACTGCAATACAAGATGCCGTGACGTATCGATGAACGATGCCTTGCTGCGTGCATAGCCACCCCATAAGATGAACACGAGGTGCTCACGGCCGGCATTGAGCGCCCGTATGGCGGCATCGGTGAACCGCTCCCACCCTCTCCGCTGATGGCTCGCCGCCTGACGGGCACGCACCGTGAGCGTGGCATTGAGCAGAAGCACACCCTGCTCCGCCCACCGTGTAAGATTGCCGCTCGCCGGCATCGGTGTGCCGAGGTCGAGCTGTATCTCCTTGAAAATATTGACAAGAGATGGCGGGAAAGGCACTCCGTCGTTGACAGAGAAACTGAGGCCGTGTGCCTGCCCTGGCTCGTGATACGGGTCCTGCCCTATGATGACAACCTTCACCTTGTCGAAAGGACACAGGTTGAAAGCGTTGAAAATAAGACTGCCCGGAGGATAGCATGTGGTACTTGTGTATTCTGAACGCACAAACTCCGTAAGCCCGGCGAAATACGGCTTATCAAACTCATCTCCTATATGCCGGCGCCATGACTCTTCTATCTTTACATTCATATCGGTTGATTGTTAATGATTTGCAAAAATACGACTTTTTCCCGTAAGTACAAAAACAAACCGTTATCTTTACAACAAGCAGCATAATACGTACCCCCTATATTTACTATTAAGATAAGAAACAGTCATTTAAACAAAATAAAAATATGAATATAAGAAAAACAGCCAATCTTGCAACCTTGTTTTTTTGCAGGAACATTAATTACTGCGTGCGGTTCATCAAGTAAAGTAACATCTCGGCTTAGTGATGGGGATGACTCAATCAAAGTGGAAGTTTCGACTAAGGTCAGCACCAATTATGGGTCAGTAGAAAATTAGTGGGGATAAAATTTTCATACCAAAGAAGTTATATCGAACTTTGGAGCATGGAAAATGATTACTTGCAAATATTGGCACAAATAGTTCTTCCGGCGCAGATACTTGATTATTTCACCATCTCCGGTGTATCTCAGACCTCCACAGAGATACGCATTAATCTTGATGAGAAAATGGATTCAGAGCTGTCCTCGGATGTCCATTTTGAGTCTAAAGGCTTTATGGAGCCTGTAAGCGTGACGGACTTTCCGATAAGAGACCACAAGGTGATTCTTCGGATACGGCGGAGGCGTTGGACAGACATCAGGACCGGCAAGAGTTTCAGCATCCCGATAGCCCTTGACGTGGTCGCCAAAGGCACGCGTTACTCCAAGGAATTTGGAGCTTTTTTAAAAGAGACGTATGGAGACGTCCCCGGTGACCTGCCGTACGCTTGAGGAATTTTACCATATTGACTCCCACACGTTCGAGAAGCGGTATAAGGAAGTGCTAAGCGGATTCCGGCAGTGGGATCAACTGTGGCATGCCGACAAATGGCTGCTGTTTC